>Ga0326728_10000192_pt1 | contig 252451 bp, 237 predicted proteins | sample MB3enrmetagenome_FD_207602 | JGI IMG/M metagenome (GOLD analysis project Ga0326728, IMG submission 207602) | Lab enriched peat soil microbial communities from McLean, Ithaca, NY, United States - MB31MN | ecosystem: Environmental > Terrestrial > Soil > Wetlands > Peat | place: USA: New York...
AAAGTTGCGATGTCGGCTCTTCCCATCCTGGTCCTGCAGCAGGGGCCAAGGGTGGGGCTGCTCGCCCATCAAAGGGGAACGTGAGCTGGGTTTAGACCGTCGTGAGACAGGTCGGCCTCTACCTGATGGAAGGGGTGGTTCACTGAGGGGAAGCCCTGCCCAGTACGAGAGGAACAGCGGGGCGTTGCCTCTGGCGTACCGGTCGTCCGAGAGGGCGTAGCCGGGCAGCTAAGCAATTGTGGATAACCGCTGAAAGCATCTAAGCGGGAAGCCACTCCCGACAAGAGTGAGCCGTCTGTCCAAGCTTCCCCCGCAAGGGGGAGGGGCGAACAGAGGAGGGAGGCGATAGAAGATCGCGTTGAAGTGGTCCCAGTGTACGCAAGAAGCTCGCAAGAGCGACTTGTTCAGCTGGTGGACTAACTATATCCCAACGCAGGATGAGCGATTCCCGGCGGAGGCGCAATGAACCCTATGCGCGGCCAAAGGCCCCGAGCCGAATTACGTATTGATATTGATATTCAAGTCCTGGCGAAAATGTGTCAAGTCTGGGCTTTCCCAGACCACCTTGTCTCCGTTCTACGGCAAAGCGCTTGGTCAGGGATGTCTGTCAGTAACGTTCATCTGATGCCCGCCCCCGGTTGGAATCGGGATAGCAGCTAACCCTTGCCAACCTTGGTCCTGAAAGGAAGGGCGTTCGATGGGAAGAAGCTCTACAGAGCCGCGGTCTTGACCATCGACACCGACGCTGACGTCATCACCGGGTTCGGCGAGAGGGGTTCGGTCGACGAAGCGCGTGGCGCGAAGGTGATTAAGTGCGACGACGCGACTGTGCTTCCTGGACTCATCGACGCTCACGTGCACTTCTATTCATCGAAGGGGGAGGGGGTAGTTTCCTGGGCGAGTGTCCCCGATACGTTGGCGGTCCTCAGGGCCTCTCACGACCTTGGGACACTCCTGCGGGCAGGCTTCACGGCCGTCCGTGAGCTCGGCACCAAGGGAGGCGCCCATCTCGCGCAGGCGGTAGAAGAGGGGGCGGTCGACGGTCCGACCGTAGTCTCCTGCTCCAGGGCACTCTCGCAAACGGGCGGAGACGACGACCCACCGGGTTTCCCTCTCGGAATAGCCGAGCGGCTCGCCTCGTACACCTATTTCTGCGATGGCCCATGGACCTGCCGCAGGGCGGTCAGGAAGGTCGTCAGGGACGGAGGCACTGTCGTGAAGCTCTACGCATCGGGCGCCTTCTCTCGCGGAGGCAAGGTCAAGCAGAATTTCACGTTGGACGAGGTCAAGGCGATAGTTGACGAAGCTCACCGTGCAGGTCTGAAAGTCGCAGCCCATGCGTATGGAGAGGACGCCCTACTAACGGTCATCGAGGCGGGCGTCGACTCGATAGAACACGGTCTTGGGCTAACGCCCCGCGCCGCCAAGGCGATTGCGGAAAAGGGCATCTTCTACGTCCCGACCTTGACTACATACATGGCTGCATACACGGGTCAATCTCAATCCAGCGGGGCGAGGCAGGAGATGGTGAAACGACACTTTGCATATGATATGGAGGCCGTGAAGAAGCACAAGGTGAAAGTTGTGACGGGCTCCGACATAGTCGGGGACTCGAAGAGACCCCATGGACGCAACTACCTTGAAATCGTTGCAGAAGCGAAGTATCTCGGCAACAGAGAGGCCCTCGAGGCTGCGACGTCGAGGGCTGCGGCATGTCTTGATCTTCAAAACCGCGGGTCGCTCAGGGAGGGGTACCATGCCGACGTGATCGTCGTGAAGGGCAATCCGCTCGATAACCTCGAATCCTTGGCACCAGAGAACATCACCCATGTGATAAAGTCCGGAAAGCTTCGTCCGGGCGCCGGGGCCGCTTGATGAAGGCCTGCTTAAGACGGAATTGCTCGGGTAAAGATCTTTGTGAGCGGGCGCGGGCGTCACACACACGCGCGCTAACCTTGACAACACGTCGTGTTATCATCGTTACGCGAATCAACTGCTGAACGAAATCAATGCGTACGCCCACGTTATATTGAACTAAAACCTGTGGTAGGATAGAATCTCGGGAGTCCAGCTCAACATTAGAGCTAAGTTAATCAGTCGTTACCGCCTTTGGTTCCGCGCATGATGCCACTCACCGACCAAGCAAAGAAGCTGATAGACGATAAGAATCTCGCCAGCGTCGCGACCCTGATGCCAGACGGCTCCCCTCAGGTGGCTCCAGTGTGGGTAGACCGTGAAGGAGACATTGTGGTAATCAACGCTACGGTGAAGAGACAGCGGTATCGGAACCTCAAGAGAGACTCACGAGTCGCCCTCTGCGTGTTCGGCGTCGACAATCTCTACTCGAAGGTCCTCATCCGTGGAAGGGCAATCGAGATCACGAAAGACGGCGCTGAGGACCACATCGACAAGCTGTCGATGAAATATCATGGCAGAAAGTATCCCGATCACAGAGCGGATGAGCCGAGGGTAATCATCAGAATCGAGCCAGAGCACGTCACGCACTGAGTTCCACTGGTTCCTCCCCGGTATTCTCGCTTCCACCCGCGTCCATAAGCGGATCCATGACTGCCAGAGTTATCAGTAGATCATCGAGTCGCTGACGGCGAGTTTGTCCTTCGCACCGACGAAGTAGGGATGGGAGTAGCCCGCCGATTTCGCACTCTGGAGCACAGCTAGCTGTGCGAGGAAGATCAGATAGAACACCTGCTCGAAGTGGTTCGAACCGAAGGGGATGATTGTCGTGGCGTTGAACCCTCTCTGCCGTAGGGTGGTAGCCAGCTTCTGGCCGATGCGTAGAGGGTCGAACGCGCAAAATATATTGACAGCATCGCCCTTGCGAACGGAGAAGATGGGGGCGTGGCTGAACTCCTCCAGCCGCTCCGCCTGGGCTCTCACGCCTAAGAATTCGTACATCTTCAGCGCAGAGTACTGACTGATGGGAAGGGCGGCGTTGTTGCCGAGGAAGTAGGTGGTGCCCCGCTCCGAGAACAACAGCTTCTTTGCGTCGCGGCTTGCCTGCGAGTAGACGCTCAGAAAATCGCACACGAATCTCCCAGAGGTTGACTTGAGGAGCACGAGGAGTGAAAGCGAGAAAGAAAGAGTCCCGGGAAACCGCGGGACATAATCAGAGGGGATCAAGATCACTTCGTCGACGACGTCGGCTATCTTCCCTTTCACATTAGCTGTAATTGCTACTCTCTTCTTCGCTACACCTTTGACGACTGCCGCGGCCCTAACAACCGAAGCCGTGTTTCCCGAGACCGTAACGAAGTACGCCGTCTTCCTCGTTGAGAGGTGCACGTCCGCGATTAGCTCGTAGGGGTCGAGTGCTCGATGCCTCATCGATGAGAGGTAACTCGCGATGCTCGAGGCAGCGAAGGAATCTCCCGCTCCGACGAACAGCGAACCAGGTGGGGCCTTCGGCTGAGCCACATTCATGAAGGCGCCCAGAGCTATTGGCTGATGGGCGATCTGGTCCGCCACGAAGGAAAGCGTCCGCGGCCTCGAATTCACGGGAACGAATCCGATTCTCAGGTCTAATAACTGCATGGCACATGCGAGAGTGATTTGAATCCTTTAGCGTTCCAAAGCTATGCCCTTGGCCGCTGCCAGAGGGTCAACCCGGAAGAATCCATCCTACCGACGCAGTTCCCGCATTTGAGCCCACGTGGAGTCCTGTAGAGAGGTCCGGCGGCTCCGCACTCGGGGCAGACCTTGGACGATCTTTGCTGTTGCTGCTGCACGGATTCTGCCATGTCGGTTACCGTTTGCCGTTCCATTGAAGGTCACAGCCCTAGTTAAGGCGTATCGATAGAGAGTATGCGCGACTCTATCCTGACCGTTGCTCCCTCGGACGCTCTCCTTCTTCGGCTTTTCTCGCGAGCAGTTCCATCCAATCAGTTCACTCGGCAAACTCATGTGGGCACCATCGTCAGGGTCGTCATTGCCACAGAACGTGACATCGCGCATCTAGTCAAGAGAACCGCTGCCGGAAGTCGCACCTCCATCTGCCAGCCACTCTTTCACGATGGCGAGCAGAGGCGGCCTCTCAACCACGACTTCGACCTTTCCTGCATAGACGGCACCTGTGGTGCCGTCTAGGGAGATGAAATCTCTTTCATGCAAAGTCCTTCCCTTCAGGTCGCAGCTCCGACTTGCCACGTCAATAGAGAGATCCCCACAGCCCACGACGCAGACCTTGCCCATCTGTCTCGCTACGACAGCGGCATGAGATGCCTTTCCCCCCGTCCTGGTCAGGATGCCAGCGCACAGGGCTATCCCGGATACATCCTCAGTCGAAATAGCATCTCTCACCAGAATAAGAGGAGAGTCGTGGCTCGCGTGGTACCTCGAAGCGCTCTCGGAATCGAAGACGATTTGACCGACTGCCACGCCGTCGCTTGCCGATACCCCCTTGCCTACAGGGTCACCAACCTTTACCGACTGCGCAAGGACTCTGCGCTGTACGTTATCAAGGTCATAACTTCGCAGTCTGCCGAGCGCGGTGGCCTTGTCTACGATCCCTTCTGAGACCATTTCGGCGGCCATTTGAACGGCGGCCCAGGGAGTCCTTTTTCCATTTCTCGTCTGAAGCACAAAGAGCTTTCCTTCCTGAACAGTGAATTCGAAATCCTGCATGTCCTTGAACTCCATCTCCAGCCGCTTCCTAACTGCTTGGACCTCCGCATAGACTCCGGGCAGCACTCGATTGAGCCCAGCAGAAGCCGCCACGGATTGCCTGCCCGAGACAATATCTTCCCCCTGCGCGTTGAAGAGGAAGTCCATGTAGAGTTGATTCTGCCCTGTCGCAGGGTTCCTCGTGAAGGCGACCCCGGAACCTGACGTCGCACCCATATTACCGTAAACCATCCGCTGAACTATGGCCGCAGTGCCGGCAAGTCCCCGGAGGTCCTGTATGGCGCGATACTCGCGCGCCTTCGCGCTATTCCATGAATCGAAGACCGCTCTGATTGCCCCCTCCAGTTGTTCCATTGGTTCCTGCGGGAATGGCACTCCCGTTTGGACCGTGAACTCGCGAAGATAGTCTTTCACCAGCCCCTTCAGCGAGGCCGCATCTAGGTCGCGAGGAGCGGCGACGGCCTCAGACGCGAGGTGTTGACCCAGGATCGTTGCAAAGGGTCCACTCTGACAACCATAGGCGACTTCGGCGTATTCCTGCACGAAACGGCGGTAGGAGTCCCATACGAAACGAGGGTTTCCCGTCATACGGGTCAGACCCTTCACAGTCACGTCGCACAAGCCCACGTTCAGGATTGTTTCCATCATCCCGGGCATGGAGACCGCTGCGCTCGAACGGACTGAGACCAGAAGCGGCTTCCTTTCGTCTCCAAAGGCTAGTCGAGTCTCCCGCTCGAGTTTCTTGACCCCAGCTTTGATTTCTTCTAGTGCTTCGGGAGAGAGAGCGCGCCGCATCAAGTAATCGCCGCATGCGCTGGTGTCCAGCACGAACCATGCAGGTACGGTGAGGCCAATGGCGGTCATTCGCCTAAGATTCGAAGCCTTCATTCCGACCTTTCCGACCTCCAGCGGCTTCTGGGACGTTGGAGTCACCGCATCATCAGTGGGCTGAACACCCTCGCCTGTGGCCTCACTCCCTTCATTCATCCGTAGTGAGGGTTCCGTCATGCGTTCGTCATCTCTTCGAGAGCGTAATCCTTGAGAACGATGGCGGACTTCATGAAGGAGTCAGTTGCATCTTCAATCTTGTTTGCGATGGCCGAAAGCAGGTAAAGCTGCTTGAAGTCCCCGGTGCTCTTCAGCATGGCTGTCGTGACTACTCGAAGACCTTCGTCGGCCTCGTGTTCGATCGCCGTTACCCTGCTTACCGACTGCAGGAAGTCCTCCGTGTCAGCCTTTGAGCCGTACCTGACGCTCTTCGCGTTCTCGATCACCTTCAGATGTTCCATAGCGCAGCTGCTCGAGAGCTCGGCCAAACCGAGCAGCGGCTCGAAGAGTTCCTGAGGGACATCCGCTTTGGATATCTGTGTGAGCAGGAAGGTGACGTCCTCCAGCGAATCGGCTGCGTCGTCTGCATTGCTCAGAACCGTCTCGAATATGCGAAGGGTGTTCGTCCGCTTTATCAGCAGCCTCCCCTTGTTCAGAAGTGCATCCGCACGGCTCTCCCACATCCTTGCCCTATCGGCGTTTCGCTGAACCGAGTCAACACCATCATTTACGACCTGGATGAGACCATCCCTGACCGCCGTCGCGACTTCGATTACTTCTGTCGCGTGCTCTCCGACGATTTCCAGGATATCTCTATCGATGCCATGAAAATGCCTCGTAAGCTCGACGCGCACTTCATCTCGTATGAGAAACTCTGATTTGGATTGCATCAGACCTTCTGCGCACGTCTTTAGCACGAATTTCAGGAAGTCAATGGCCCTATCCTTGCCGAGGGTGTCGCTGAAATCATCTCCGTAGTGGAATGGAGATTGTCTCGCTTGGTCCACTATGCTGTAGATCAGCTGAGGGCCTCCCATCTTGAGGAAGCCGCGGTGGCCGTAGCCCTTGTCGGCTGCCCACCGGAGAATCTGAACCGCTTCTTCCTTGCCTACGAACTTACGAAGCTGTTTCCTTGCTCGGTTCCAGTCGATAAGAAAGACTATCCTGGAGCCCAAGAATGCCAGATACTCCTCCAATTCGTTCCTGTCTTTGGCTTCGAGTACGCCGACGCTCATCTGGTAGTTCGCCTCTTGGAGATTGTCCCCCCTCTTCGATTTGGTTTCGTTCCACTTGATGGAAAACCTGCTCAGAAGAGACTGGAAGAAGACAAGACGCGAACGGTGCACATCCGTGTAGATCAGAGTGACATAAAGACCTGTGACCTTGACCACAAGTATGTGCGCGTCCGTTTGTCCGATGTCGTTCTGGATAAGTAACGCATCACCGGAGCGCGTTGCAGTGGTTCCGAGGCCGGGGTGATCGAACTTGAGATCGGCAGATTGGTTCACACCTCTCATGAAGGCGCGAACAAGCATCACATCCGCATGGTCAATGCCATATACATTCGCACCATCAAGCACTTCTTGGTAGGCCTTCGACTGAAGGTCGTTGATACTCTTGTGAAGGTCCATCAGGAGCAGGTGGAAACTATCTTTGCTTCGATCGACCGAGGTCGCCGCTTCCATGAAGGAGGCGGAAACTCTGACTCCTTCTTTGGCGACGAAGTGCTGGAGCAATTTTGTCTTGCGGGCTTCATACACCTCGCTTTCGCGGAGGTGCTCACCTCCTGCGGCACGCAGGGGAGCAATCATCCGGTCGGTCATCAAAACAATCTCGTTGGCAATCCTTCCAGCATTGGGAATCTCGTAGGTTTCATCTTCGAGCCTTCTGCTCGATGCGATTACATTATCGAACTCCTTCTCCGCAATTCCACTTGCTTCTCTCTCAATACTCAGTTCAGCAAAACCCTCATCCGGGCGATCGGCATAGTCACGTGCGCCTTGGATTAGCCTCAGAAAGTACTTCGCAGCGTCGTTTGCGGAGAGCGCATCCGTTATGAGTCGAGGGAGGAGGAGCTGTTGCTCCCCAAGCTCGCGAATGATCTCCGACTTCTCGCTGCGTTGTCCGCTCAAGAATTGCCAGTCACCACCACTTTTATTTTAGCATTGGGGCGTGATGGAAACCGGCGCGAGATTTTCGGAAAGGCAAGTTCAGACTCTGCTGGCTCCGATGCGCGATCACTTTCTGAAACACCGTGAAGTATGGGGCGGTTCACACTTCTCCGAACTGGTTGCCTTGTCCTCCATATCGGGACCACAGTGATATTGACTGTACCTCCATGGTCCTCTTATGCGAGTGCTCTCACGCAAGCGACCGCTCGACGAATGAAATCACATCGCTCAGTTCCTTGATCCTCGTTTGGGGGCTTGATCCCAAATGCCCTCCCTCCACCTGGACCCTCAGCCATACGTCAGCTCCCACCCTTTCCAACTTCGCCGCGAACTTGAACGCGTGTCCGGGATGGACTCTATCGTCATGGAGGCTGGTGTAGATGAACGTGGGAGGATAGTTCGTCTTTCGAACGTTGTGATATGGGGAGTACTTCAGGAGGTAGCGCCTGTCCGCCGCTTTGTCCGGGTCGCCGTACTCGTCGACCCAGTACTTGCCGACCGAGAGCCTGTGAAACCTCATCATGTCCAAGACTGGGTAGCCAATGACTGCTGCATCCAACAGCTCGGGGTGCTGCGTCATCACTGTGCCGACTAAGAGCCCACCATTGCTTCGACCGAATGCCGCGACCTTCTTGCCATCATTCTTGAATTTCGAAATGACCGCGACGAAGTCATCGAAGACGTTCTGTTTCTTTTCCCTCTTCCCGGCTCTGTGCCACTGCTCTCCGTATTCGCTGCCTCCTCTTAGGTTCGAGACGACGCAGGTCACGCCGAGTCTTGCAAGCTGGACGAGCATCGGGTCGTAGAAGGGGGTCCGTGGGATCGAGAATCCACCGTATCCATAAGCCAGGACGCCTTTTCCCGCTGGACCGAATTCGAAATAGTGAACCTTGGTGCCGTCCTTCGACCGCACGAAACCATCTCTGACCTCTAGTTGTTCGACGACCCGCTTGTCCAGTTCTCTGAATGTGTAATTCGTGAATTCGTAGATTGCGTAGGGGACGCCAAATGATGTGGCAACGACCAAGGCTCTGCTGTCGTCGGAAGAGATGAGCTCTATGGTCGACTTGAAGGGGGGCTCGAAGGAGAGTTTCTCCCTCCCGTCAGTTCCTATGACGCGGAGATAGGAGGCGCAGTCCTTCACGCAGTTCACGATTATGTTGCCCGATACCAAAGCGGCGTTGTGGATTGGCTCCTCGGACTCGCCGACCACAGTCTTCCCATTTCGCAGGATTCTGCCGTAACCTTTTCCTTCGTAGGACAGGATGTAAAGCCCTTCGCCGCCGTAGGCGATTGGATACGACAGGAAATCCCCTCCGTAGACCTTCTTCCAGGAACCAGGGGCGTCAATATCGCCGAAGTATACATCGGTCTTGCTCCATTGATGCACTGTGACCAGGGCCTTGCCATGCGAAGGCTCAACGCTTATGCTGTGCGCTGTAGGAATCCCTTTTCCAAACACGACCTCGCCGTCACGCATCACCCTGCTGGCGGGGGGCTTCGTTCCATCGGGTGTGTTTTCTGTTCTGAATGACTTCACATAGTAGAAGCCGCGATTCTGGAACACAAGGCTGGAGATTCCTCCTGCTACCTCAGCAAGCGTTTGCTTGGAAGCGACTTCAATGAGCTTCATCGTGCCTTCGTCCTCTCCTTTGGAGAAGAAGTAGGCAAGCCTCTCGCCTGCATCGTCGGTGTAGAAATAGAGAAACACATAATCCGGACCAAGGTCACGAGAAGATACCACTGTTTCATCCTCGAGCCTAATCGAGTACGCTCCGTCTCGCCTCTCTAGGAAGAAGGCGCCCCTGGGCGTGACTTTCACCTGGAGGATTGTGGGGACATCATAGATACGCGAGAATTGGGGTCCAATCCGGTTCGAAAGGGGACGGAGCCTGGCCCTGGACCTCATGCTCCGTGATATCGCCCACTTCCTCACTCTCTTGTTTTGGATGTCTTCGAGCCAGAGATAGGGGTCGGCAGCCGGCATAACGAGGCCAGAATACATCGGGGATATTATCCATTTGCCGAGGGCAAGAGCGTTCTCAGAGATCGAGCGCGCCATTCCTGCCGAGGTGTTGAATGAGGAGAACATAGTGCAAAAGCCATCGCAGAGTGGGCTGTTGTCGCCTTGTTCCCTGTAATCGTGTTGAATGAAGAGCAGTAGAGGTCAGAGCCGCGCAGCGCACGCGACCGTCAAGAGAAGCAATACTGCGCGCGGAATCCTCGGAAACTCTCATTTCATGATGATTGACCATTTCGTGTTGAGATGGGTCAATGACGCCTTGGGGTGAGTTTCGATCCACTGGGTCGAATGAAGTAGCGCCGACCCTTCCATTCACTGGTATACTTGCTGCGTCCAGAACTCCTTCCTATCGCAGCAGGTAAGAGTCTCCGACGTAGGCTTCTTCCGTGCGCGCAAGTAGGATAGAATCGTAGGTATAGGGATCGGGGCCTCACAGATGCGGTGGAGGCCGTCCCTGCAGTGTTTGCACGGGATTTCTTCTCTGGCCACGTTGATTCAATTTCTGCAGTCTCGGTTTATGACGATTATGAAGCCAGAATCCATGTCACTTCCAAAGCAGCATGGAGAACGAGCCTACTTACCCGTAGAAACCTGAGTTTCCCTTTCCATCCTCCTCCTCTTGCGCGCGGGAACCAGTACCATTGGACCGCTAATCCCATCTGACCGGCCTGCCTATCAATTCCGACCACAGAATAGGTTGAGACGGGTCTGGAAGGCACACCCTCTCGGCGCGGCCTGGACAATCAAAGGCTACAACAGGGATCTGATCTGAAGGAATCCTCTGCTCACGGGGTGCAAAGGAAGTGCATTAGATTGAAGCTTTATATCATGATATATCGTACTATGTCGTGATAGAGATATGATGTTAGGAAACCCATGGATGCGCCGTCACAGATGGATGCAGCGAGGCGACGCTAGAGTCATAGTGCTGAAGGTTCTGAACGAAAGGCCAATGCACGGGTATGAGGTCATCAAGGAGATTTCCGAGATGTTCGGCGGTATGTATGCGCCCAGTGCGGGGATGGTCTACCCTACACTGCAATGGCTTGAAGACGAGAGTCTCGTTGACTCGTCACAGGAGGAAGGCGGCAAGAAAATCTACAGAATCAACAGCGAGGGTAAGAAGTTCTTGGCGAAGGGACAGCAGACGCTCAAGAGGCTCTCGGCCTTCCAAAAGGAGATGCCTGAAGAGAAACTGGCGATGATGACTGCTGGTCGAAAGCTGTTCCGAACGGCGATGATGACATTTCCTGAAGTCAACGAAAAAGGGGCCAAGGAAGCCACTAAGATCCTCAACGAAGCACAAGCGAAGCTCGCCGAGCTAGTCGACTAAAGAGAGTCCAATGGCCGCCAAAATCCTTCGAGCTCCGGGAACCTTTTTGAGCTTGCTAGCCACGCTCATTTGCGCTCTCGGTAGTTCGCCGAGCAGGCTCATGACCCGGCGACGGGGTGCTGCCCATATTGTGATCATCCTGCTCGTCATCATCATAGTCCTACTTGTGCTCATAATTTACACATACTAGCCTCGGAAACCAGCTTTTCCGTGGAGGCGAGACTCTCCCAAATCTGGGTTGGTTTCGACGCCGGCAGTCCAAGAGTTTCAGATTGGCATGAACTCTATCGGCTGACCTCGTGAAGAAACCTTCTGGCATAGGATTGAGACTGAGTTGCGAGGGTTGGGCATCGACTATCCGGTTAGAACCTCCCGCGATTGATCAGCTGACGGCTAAGGACTATCGAACTCCGAACGAAGGTCGGTTCCCTGGTTCAGCACAGACTTCAAGTTAGTCAGATAGTATGCCCAGCCTGACTGTATCGCTCCGTAGAGCCAGACCCAGTCGCTTCCCTTCTTGAACCCTGTGTGCTTTACCTTGAGCAGCGTTCCTTCACCCTTCTTCTTCAGGGTAAAAGTGGCCTGCGTCTCATAGACCTTACCCTTAATCTCGTCTGGCCAGGATAGGACGAGTTTCCGACCGGGTTCAACCTCCTCAACTTTTCCTGTGTGATTGAAGCCAGCCTCCCAGGTGAAGGTGTAGGAACTTCCCTTCTTTGGTTTGATTTTTGCATCACTCAGGAACCACTTTACGAGTTCTTTCGGTACCGTGAGCGCCCTGAACACTGTCTCGGGGGCTGCTTTGTAGTAGTACTCCTGTTCGATTATGCGCTTCTTGGATGGCATATCGGGTAATTCCCATGTCAAAGAGGTCAGATTTAAGCGACGGCCTTCCTGTTGACGGATGGAGATTCTGGCGGGCTAAAGGGACCCACCTCGACCATCTACTCTCACTGTACATGGCAGTGTGTGACATTTGCGAGAGGGAAAGTGGGTAGTGATCCGAAAGCACAGAAATCTTCTCATCAAGACACGCTTGAACAGTGTGCTGTTCGATCCTCATAGGCAGGCCAAGACTCAGGGTCGTCGAGCAAGGGACGCGTGCGCCGCGGTTGAGATCCCCCGTTCATTATAGGCGCGCGCCTGCAAAGCGAGAGGCTTGGGGGTTGGCCGCCTCAAGATATGTTAGAGAAGCGGGTTCTCTGACGATGGATGCGACTGAGCGATTAGCTTCCCTGTTTCGTCGAATTGGTTCAGGTACACATTCCTGTCTTCGACTCCTAAGTCCAATCCCTCCAGCTGATTCCGCGCCAACTTGAGATATCTGCTCGCTGTCGTATGATCTTTGGCGACAGCGTGGGCGCGGGCGACAGCCTCATACGCAGTTGCCAACACCTCAGACAATCCCTCTCTCTTGCAGATTTCCAAGGATGACTTTGCGAACAAGAGCGCAAGAGCAGGTTGCTTGAGAGCGGCATACACGCGAGAGATCTGCCAGTCACCCACGGCGATGTTTCTAGGAGTTCCGACCAGACTCCAATGATATCGGGAGGCGTGGGCCAGCGCCAGCATCTCTTGATCATCTCGCTTGGTTCTTGTCTTCTTCTCTAAGTGGTCCCAGGTTTGGTTGAAGCACCGAATTGCAGTCTTCCGGTGGAACTCGCGTTCACTCTTCGATAGCACGGCAGCTAGGCTCGTCGTCTTGCCTCTGTTAAGGATTAAGCGCGCGCCTCGGGACCGTCGGCAATCGCTGGCCATGCCATTGACTCTCCGAAGCCCCACTGTCTGAACTCCTGACCGGGCCTGATGATGTGATATTCAATTCCTGCCACGGACGAGGCACAAGAATTGCGATTTCTGCCTTGCGGAATTGAACTCACTTCAGTTACGCGATGCCTTGTCATCTACTCTAGTCATTCTGGCTGAAAGGAGATGAAGGGACACAGGGGCAGAGTGAAAGTCAGCTTCTGATTGGGCTCCGAAAGTGACGCAAATGCGGGGAATGCTAATTAGGCACTCGAACCCGCTGCCCTCAATGAAGGAAGAGGGTCTAATGAGAGTCGGCGGAACCCCCCTGATTAGACTTGACAAGATCTACGTGAAACTCGAGTGTACGAATCCGACTGGAAGCATCAAGGATCGCATGGTCAAGTTCATCATAGATGAAAGTGAGAAGCGTGGGCTCCTGAGGAAAGGCATGACCATTGTCGAAGCGACGAGCGGTAACACTGGCGTAGCCCTCAGCTACTATGCCAAGCAGAAGGGCTACGATGCCGTGATTATCATGCCCGAGAACGTGACCGCAGAGCGGAAGGAGCTCGTTCGTAAGTTCGGCGCGAAGCTCACGCTGTGCTCTGCCGAGGGGAGCTTCTCAGAGGCGGTCCGAATCAGAAATGAAATGGCGAAGGACGGGCGCCACTTCAGCATGGACCAGTTCTCAAACCAGCTAAATGTCGAATGCCACTACCTGACCACAGGAAAGGAAATCGTCCAACAGCTGAGAGAAATGTCCCTCATAGCCGACGCGTTCGTTGCTGGAGTCGGGACTGGAGGAACCATCATGGGTGTCGCCAAGGCTCTGCGCGAAGTCAATCCGAGCGTTCACATTGCAGCAGTCGAGCCGGCAGAGTCTCCTGTCATGAGCGGCGGCGCTGCCGGGCCGCACGGGATTCCGGGAATCGGCGACGGTTTCATTCCGACGATAGTCAAGAGCGAGAATGGAGGCCTCAATCCGTTGATCGATGAGCTCATCTGCATCAAGAGCAGCGATGCGATGGACGCGTCACTCTCCATTGCAGAGAGTCTCGGCTACTGTGTCGGTGTTTCGTCGGGCGCTAACTACCTCGCAGCGAAGGAGTTATCGAACATCTACGATTCAGTGGTCACTGTTTTTCCAGATGGGTTTACTCGATACATGTCGATGGGCCTGAGTTCTTCTGGCAGATGCACCTACAACAGTGAAGCGTGTCGAGAACTAGCTGCGGCATTACGGCAGCGTGTAGGCTAGCCTAGCCGGGCCTTATCCTTACATGAAGGGCTCTAGACGCATAGATTTCACCTTGTCCCATTCCAAGAAGACCAAAAGAATTTCCAAGGCTGCCTCATTGTAGTCTGCCCTCACGCCGCCGCGCGCCTTTCCACGAAGGCGAGGAATATTGATCAGTGGCAGAACATTGACGTTCACAGCAGACTGGAAATTGGATGCTATGCTCCGCAACAAACGCTTTTAACAAGCTTCACGACTACATGAGATGAGAATGAAATTCTATTCACCGATCTTTCGTAAAGCAATCAGTAGAACAGTATCAATAATCATCGTTGTCATAATCATAGTTGCCGCAGTCGGAGTAGGTGCGGCCTACTGGGCTACATCCAAGTCGTCCACGACAACTACGACACCCACGACAACTACGACACCCACGACAACTACGACAACTCCGTCATCTTTCACTTATGGTCCTAAGAACGCCAGCATACTCATAGACGACGCCTGCCAGACCGGCTGCACCGCCCCGGACTCCCTTGATCCGGGATATGGGTTCTTCAGCCAAGACGACACATTCTACACCGCTGTCTTCCAAGACCTCGCCGTGTTCAACGGGACGAATGGCTTGGTCGCCCTTCCGGTCGAATCGACGGGATGGACAGTCACAAACAGCTCTCAGCAGTGGACCTTCAACATTAGGCCAGATGTGTACTTCTCGAACGGCGACAATGTCACCGCATACACCATTTGGTTCACCTACGTTAGGGAGCTCTACATGAATGCCCCGTCCCTCGTCGGATTATCCAACTGGAACAAGATCACAGAGAACTCAAGCGACTGGTTCGCTTCGACGTGTGGCAACTTCGAGCCTTGGGGTCTGGTCAGTGCGGTCTCGAACGTGACCGGCATCCAGCTAACCGCCTCGAACTGTAAGGATCTGGCCAACACGCTGAACTACATGCTCTCGAACTACGATCCAGCCAACAATGCTACCCAGGCAGCTATCATCGCGTATCCTGATCAGGGCTACTCGGCAAATTCAAGTTCAACCTTCATCATCCGCACTCTACAACCCTACCCCGATGTGGCGCTCGACCTTGCTGGGTTCTCGGGTTCGCACACAGTCGACCCGGCGTTTGTGGACGCACACGGCGGCGTCCAGAACAACACAGCCAACACGTACCTTTCTACTAGCTGCCAGCCGGGGACCGGACCGTACATGTGCTTCTCGGTCGCCAGCGGTACATCTGAAGTGACTCTGAAGGCCAATCCGCACTACTGGGCAAAGGGCAGCGGACCCCACGGTCTGAAACCCGGACTACCTTGGGTCATCGCCCCACCGCAAATCCCGGTGGTCGAGATCGAGTACGGAATCACCGGCAACCCGACACTGCAGTACAACAACTTCGGCACAAACGTGGCAGCAATCAGTGAGGTAGGTGTCACTCAGTGGGGCTCGATGTGGTCCGCGTTCACCCAGAAGGATCACTTCTCCTTCAATCAAGTGGTGAAGGACTACGGCCCAGGCGACTTCTCGTTCTACCTGGGAATGGACTCGCAGAGGTTCCCCACTAACATCACTGACTACAGACTGGCCATCATCAACGCCATGAACTACACGGAGCTCTCTAACACGGAGATTTACTACAACCATACAGCTTACGGACAGCAGGTCCTAGGTCCTGGCATCCCGCCCTACGGCAACCTCTACAACCCGGACAATCTGCCACTGCAAACTCAGAACATCAACAAAGCTGCGCAGTACCTAAACGAGGCTGGCATAGCTAATGGCTACTATGCGGTGATGGCGAATGGCACCGTGCTCGGCAACCCCAACGGGAAACCTTGGCCGGCGCTTGGCCTCTTCTACATCCTGCCTCTCACACCTGCCCTGGAGACACAACTCGACATATACCAGGCCAGTCTTGCAATCATAGGCATCCAGCTGAACGCGGTTGGGTACACATCTGCTGTCTTCGACACTTTGGCAGCTGACCCCGCGACGGCTCCTCCCTTGAACAACATCGGTTGGGGAATCGATTATCCTGACCCATTCTACAACCAGTTCCTATGCTTCTTCACCACTGATTGCGGCATTACCACCTACGTAAACAACGCAACCATAACGAATCTTGTAACCAGCGCGAGCTTCAGCGGCAACCAGACATACCGCCTTCAGGTCGACAAGTATCTGTACAACCTATCCATCTCGCAGGGCTACTACGCGTGGTTGCCCTATCCACACCTCGTGGATTGGGTCCAGCCATATCTGCAAGGGGTCTACCAGAACATCTACATCGGCTACTTCTACAACCTGATGTATTACAAGACTGCAACATAGAGTTCCTAGACATAAAGCCTAGGACTCCCCTTTTGTTTTCTGCAACCTAGAGAATTCCATGATCGGACGCAGACGCTGGCTAGCAATGTGGATTGGTAGTACAGATTAGTATTGGTGATATGAATAAATAATCACAGAGGAGAAAAGAGTTGTGGCAGGGTTCATAGCGTTCCTTGCGAGAAGGGCGGTAAACGCAGTCATCACGATTATTCTCATGATATTCATGATTTTTCTCCTGGTTCACATCGTCGCCCCCAACCCCATCGCGCTCGCGAGGCTCGTCGCCCCGAACCCACGGGCAAGCAAGCAAGTTCTCGAAGTGATAGCGAAAGACCACGGCTTCTACAACCCCATCTATATCCAGTTCTTTGATTACATCAAGCAAGTCTTCACGGGCAACCTTGGCACCGACCTGCTCTACGGTGTCCCAGAGATTTTCGAGATAGAGAGATTCCTGCCTATTTCCTTCGAAATGGTACTCATGGGCAGCGTCATCGGAGTCATCATAGGGCTGTACACCGGTGCCATAGCAGCCGCCAACAGGGGAACGGCGACAGATTACGGGGTCAAAGGGCTCTACCTCGTGACCTGGGCGGCGCCGATCTTCGTCCTCGGGGTCATCATGCAACTCGTCTTTTCCTTCTGGCTCAACCTGCTCCCGGCCAGTGGAATCGCTAACCCCCTGCTTGCGCCCCCTCACTCGGTTACCGGCTTTCCACTCATCGACGGCCTCCTCGCAGGAGATTGGACATATGCCTACAGCGTGCTGCAACACATGATTCTGCCCGCGCTTACCCTGGGGGTTGCCAGCTTCGGCGTGGTCACCCGACTCACAAGAGCGACGATGGTCGACGCACTTGACAAGGACTACGTCAAGCTCGCCTACATGAAGGGACTCAGCAAGAGCAAGGTGGTCTATGGGACTGCCCTACGCAACGCATTGATACCAATAATCACCCTGATAGCTCTGATCTTCGGAACAGCCGTAGGAGGCGCAGTTGTGATAGAAGACCTGTTCAACTACCGCGGCCTCGGCTATTTCGCAGTAGTGTCTGTCTACAACCTCGACTATCCCGCGATCCTCGGAATAACCATTATTCTAGGCATATCGGTCATCGCCGCCAATTTCATCGCCGACATCCTGTACGGGGTGATCGATCCGAGGGTGAGAATCACCTGACAAACGTCATCGAGAACCTCTTCAGGCCCTTCCTTGGGGACAGAATCCTCGGCCCTAGGAATCTCCGCGCGACCCCGGCTTCGGCCCTTGGGACGGGGGCTGAAGCACCCACTTCCTCCACCAGTGGCACTTCCTTCACCATACGATTCTTGGCACGCGACAGAGCCAGTCTAGCAGGGATGATCATAATAGCCGTCTTCCTGGTCTTCAGTTTGGTCGAGGGGATCCTCCAGTACGTCGCGGTGTACGCGAAGCACCCCGCATGGGGATGGATACTACTACCGTCCAACCCGCTCACACTGAACTTCCCGAACTCCCTTGCGGGTCCCTCCCTCACTCACCTATCCAACCTGTTTGGTGCCAACTATGAGGGTCAGAGCATTCTTTCCCAGATCATGTATGCGGCTCCCCACGACGCAATTGCCTCTGTCCTGGTCGTCGCTTCAGCGATAGTGATAGGGATGCTAATGGGAATTCCGGCAGGGTACATCGGCGGCTGGACCGACGAAGTCCTGATGCGTGTGACGGACGCATTTCTGGCATTCCCATTCCTCGTCCTTGCGATCGCTTTCTCCGTCCTCCTGGGGAACGGGTTCACGACGGTCCTCCTCGCACTTGTTTTGATATGGTGGCCGACCTACGCCCGCTACTTCAGGGCCCAGGCGATTTCCCTGAAGAACAGGAACTTCGTCGAAGCGTCTAAACTGAGCGGCATCGGCCCCATTAGGATAATGTTCAGACACATATTTCCCAACTCAATAGACCCGGTAATAGCGCAGGCCACGCTAGACTTCGGAAGCGTTATCCTGCTCTACTCCACCCTCGCCTTCCTCGGAATCGGACTCCAGTTCGGGCATCCCGAATGGGGGGCGATGAGCTCGTCAGGGGTGGCGTACTTCCCGGCTTCATGGTGGTGGACCATGGTCCCTGGCCTCACGATTATGGTGATAGTCGTCGCTTTTTCCCTGATCGGAGATAGGTTGCAGGATCTTGTAGGAGGCAGACTCACTTACTAATTGCTTCTCGAAATCGACGACCTGCACGTCACCTACAATACGATTTACGGGAAACTTGATGCAATCAACGGCATCAAATTGTACATGGAGAAGGGCGAGACGGTCGCGCTCATCGGTGAAAGCGGCTCGGGCAAGTCTACCCTGGGGCTGGCCATCGTAAGGCTTCTCCCACAAAATGGGAAGATCTCTCAGGGGTCCTTGATGCTAGACGGGAATGATGTGGCGAGAATGAAAAACAGAGAAGTGATTGCAATGAGAGGCCGGGAGGTCTTCATGGTCTTCCAGGACCCTCTCAATTCACTAAACCCGTTGAAGAGGGTCAGCACCCAAGTCCTGGAGGCGCTGAGGGTCAGAGCTAAACGCGACGGCAAACCTTTCGAAGAGAAGGAAGCAATCGCGGAAGCGGTCGAGAAATTCAGAGACGTGAGGCTTCCAGACCCAGAGTCTATCATTAACCGCTATCCCCATCAGTTGTCAGGAGGCCAAATTCAAAGGGTCGTCATCGCCATGGGACTCCTCCTCAAGCCGAAGTTGTTCATTGCTGACGAACCAACTTCCGCACTGGATGTGACCATCCAGGCTCAGGTACTGAAGCTACTGAACGATCTCAAAAAGGAATACGAAATGTCCATCTTATTCATAACGCATGACATCACCGTCGCATACACGATCGCTGACCAGTTCATGGTCATGTATGCTGGCGAGGTCTCTGAGCTGGGTCCTGTTTCTAAGGTGGCGAAGTCCCCTCTCCACCCTTACACTCAGGCACTGATCAAGAGCATTCCAAGAAAGTCGAGGCGCGAAGGCGAGCTGGTAACAATACCCGGGTCCCCTCCGAACATGTTGGACCTGCCTCAAGGGTGTAAGTTCCATTCGAGGTGCCCATACGTGATGGACATCTGTAGGACGGATAACCCAGGTTTCGTCGAGAACGACGAAAGGAGACTTCGGTGTTGGCTCTATGACCCCAGGTTTCGTCGGGAACAACTGAAGGAAACTTCGGTGCCAGCTCCATGACTGAAGCTCTCATTGAGACTCGGGGACTGACAAAGCATTACCTCACGGCAAAGAAGGGAGTCATAGACACTTTGACTCGGGCGCGCATCCCGGTAGTAAAGGCGGTCCAAAAGGTCGACCTTGCTATCGGAGAGGGCGAGGTGGTGGCACTTGTTGGTGAAAGTGGTTCAGGAAAGACCACACTGGGGAGGTTGATGGTCACTTTGGAGAAAGCGACTTCTGGAGAGCTCTACCACAAGGGACAGAAGGTAGAAGGCAGGGCCGCCATCAGGGAACTGAGGAACAACGTTCAGATGGTCTTCCAGAACCCTATTGAATCGCTAGACCCGAGAATGTCGATAGAAAACATCGTTACGGAGCCCCTTTTGAGGAAGCAGCTCAGCAAACAGGAAAGGAGTGCGCGGTTCGAGGTTGCCCTCCAACGTGTTGGCCTCGACGCCGCCACCTTCGCGCAGAGAAGACCCCGTGACCTCTCCGGAGGCCAGAGGCAAAGGGTCGCCGTCGCTAGGGCGGTGATCCCCGATCCGCAGTTCATAGTCCTAGACGAGCCGACTTCTGCTCTCGACGCATCTGTCCAGAGCCAGGTCCTGAATCTCTTGGCCATCTTACGCGAGGAGCTTCGCCTAACCTACCTCCTCATCACACACAACATCGCAATCGCCAGGTACATCTCAGACCGGGTGGGGGTGATGTATGCGGGTGAAATAGTGGAACTCGGACCGACCGACGAGGTCCTGGCGGCGCCAAAGCATCCTTACACTCAGGCGCTATTCAGCTCTGTCCCGAACCTAGAAAGAAAGGACATAGTTCCACCCGTCGGGGAGGTGCCAAGTCTGATCAACCTGCCTGCTGGGTGCAAGTTCCACCCGAGGTGCCCATTTGCCATGGAAGTGTGCAAGACTTCAGAGCCTGGCCTGAGAAAGGTGAGCAACGAAGAGGTTGCCTGCTGGCTCTTCAAATGAAGCTCTTGAGGAGACCGGTCAGATGCTGAGGCCGGCCGTCAAGAAGACCTTCATAAAAGGTATGATTGCGATAGGAGTCTTCTCGCTCTTCCTCGAGATAAGCCCATCCACCCTAGGTAACTACTTCATCTACCTGGCTCTTTCGATTTGCCTCCTTGCCGCCTACGCGACAACGAAACACGGGGCAGTATTCGAGCTCGGCGAAGAGCATCTCGTAGTCAGGAGGTTACTCAGGAAACCGAGACAAATCTTGTACAGCGACGTCGCTGACATTGTCATCTCTCAGGGAATGCTAGCTAAGAGGTTCAACTGCGGCTCTGTGTACATCGTTCTCAAACGAGGCAGGGGCAACGTCCGTCTGATGTCGGGCGGGACAGCAGAGAGACTCGAAGACGTGCCCGACCCCGGCGGCGTATTTGAGGCCATCTCTTCACGACTCAGCCCTTTCGCACAGATACTTTAGTCAGACCTCTTCGAAGAGCCGGAGCTGGAGTAGTTAGGGATGCTTCAGTGATAGGTTCCGACTTAGCTCAGCGTCGGATCGGCCTCTTTCGAACTGGGGAGATTATGGGAGTCTTCGCCGTATGTCCGTTCGATCGTGACGCTCCCAGCGGCCAACCCCTTTGACTGTGACTGAGCATCTCCCCGCCAGCAGTGTGCAGGTCGTCCTGGAGAACGTGACTCTTCCCGGTCCCGAAACCTTGGACCAAGTGACGATTCCCATGTGCGAGGCGTAGGTGCCTGTCACCGTCGCCGTGGAGGTGATGTACGAACCAGGCGGGAAGAATGACGAGGTGCAGGATATGATGGTCTTCGAAGCCGGCGCCTTAGTAATGGTCAGTTGCGTGCGCCAGCCAGAGGTCCAGAAGGTTCCTTCCAGAGATGGTCTTGAAATCCGCAAGATTCACGATTGTCTGTCGTTGGCACTTTGACACATCTTGTTCGAGCCTGCAGTGGGTCGTCACCTTGAATAGCGCTTCAGTCCTGTTAGGTGTTCCTTCCCACGGTTTATTTAGAGGCGAATAGATGGAGACGCTGTTAAATGGGGGCAGGCCTTGAAGACAGATTATGGCGGCCCGAATGGCATCCCCAAGGCAATGCCGAAGGCTTGCCACGCGAGCCTAACCTGCCCCCGATGCAATCTTTGTCGCCCCTGCGGCTTATTAGTCTAGTTACCATCTATGTTAGTCTAGTTACCATCTATGTGGTTCACCATAGGACACACAGCTTCTGGTAAGATTCCCCAGTATACGTCAGCTGTGGTCTGAGGCGTTTGGCCCGATCACAGGTACAGAAGCGGTAACTATTCTGGTCGCGTGCACGTTCAGTTAGTACTAGTCTCCAGTGTAGTTCCTCGGTTTGGTCCCCTTGCTCTCTATCATGTGGACCTCTGACCATTCATGTCCGCAGTGCTTGCACTTGTAAGAATACTGGCACTCGTCTTCCTCCACTATAAGCTGCGTGGAACTTGACGCTTCCGCTTCCGTGCGGCCACCCCGACTCCCGCCCGCAGGTTCAATTGTTGCCACTCCCGCGGCCGTCCCGACGAGTTTCTCTCCGACCAACCTGACGTGAAACCTCTGCCCACAGGAGGGGCAAGATCGCAGAAAGGCTTTGATTTCTGACATGCAATCCAGTGGGTCGGTTCGTTATTTAGAAGTTGAGAACGGTCACCAACTCGTTAAGCCATCAACCAAATAGAGTTGTGTGTTGATCATGTTGGCGGCTCGCTTCGATTTCGAATCAAGCTGTGCTCTGATAAAGGGCGCCCATAAGACTCGTGAGATCCCCTTCTAGAGCCAGGAATGATATGCTGGATACGAGGTGAATCTGGAGAAATACGTTCCCCACCGTGCAGACTCCATTGGCTACGGCGATGTTGTCGACGTCTTCGCCGTACCCGTAGCACTTCCCGTAGTGCTCGAAGGAAGTCAGGACGGAGGTGATATCAGTGTATCCAGGGAGGCCACTGGCACCAGAGACGAGCCTGTCGAAGTAGGCCTGAGACGCGTTGGCGGAGGGGTACATTACCACGGTAACGTTCGCGGACGAACCCTCGGACTGTTGGAGCATTGCCCAGTCGCTGCTGGTGGAGGCTGTGGACTTCGAATACTCGAGGGTGAACCCCGACGCGTTGGTCTTCACAGCCGAGGTGAGAATAGCGTCAGCGCCGGAGGAAACAAATGTGCTTTTCGCCGACGCTATAGCTGTCGTCGTTGTAGTCGAAGGTGCGCTGGTGACGACCAGCGCGACGATGCCCGTGATGATTAGAACGGCCAAAACTATACCTAACACCGCGCGTCTGCGTGTGTCAAATACCGAAGTCTTTGACGAAGAGTCCCTGGTAGGCCCCGGCGAGCCTGGCCTGCAGGGGAGCACTCCTGCAGCCAGAAACTTGGCTGGCGGGCCTCGTCCAATCATCTTGCTTGGACCCTCCATTTCTCCCTAGCCTGGGAGGGAGCTACTGCTTGATTCACTGGGCTGTCGTTCTATAATTGATTCAAAAACTCTTGGGTCTCGTGGGCGCCCTTGGTAAGCCAATGCCGATCAGTGCCGCGATTACATTCCATAGTTTTTGGGCCACTGCCTGGTTATATGACCCAACAGAAGACATCTTCTTGCCTCTCACCTCGAGCGCTTGAACTGAGAGAGCCAACCCGATTCCTGCTCCAGTGCTTCGACAGGTCTCGGTTGCGGACTCACCGAGCCATTACATCCTAAAATAACAACATCGCGAGCCTACTGACGAATGGACTCTGTCGCCGGAGAGGGGCGTGCAAGGCTCACCAAGTGGCTGACCATACTCATCATCGCCCTCGTCGCCGTAGTCTCTATCCTTGCTGTCGCCTGGGTGCTGCTCCAGTGGGACATCGCAGAGTCGGTCTACTCTGCTAAGGCCGGCCTCAACTGGTTCGGCATCACTTTCTACCACGATTACAGCTTCCTCGCGGCGGGCCTCTTCGCTCTGTTGCTTGTGTACCCAAGACCGGGGGGGAGCGACCTCTGGAGGCTCGTATCCGTCCTCTTCAGGCTCTCGAGGCCCTACGACGCGGAGCAGGCAGGAGGGATGCGGGTCAGCGAAAGGATGAACGTTTGGCTCTGGGGCCTTTGGCAGGTGGTCAAGTGGGCCATCGCCTTTTACGCCTTCGTTGTGTCGGGCGGCTTCCCACTCCTCGGGTCGGTGATGAACGCCATCATGATGATGACGATGGGTCTGGGGAGCTGGGCACAGGTCCCGCGTGTCATCGCACTTCCTGTTGCTCCTACCACCGGAGCAGGGCTCATCAGCCTGATGCCCACGATGTCTATTCAGTACTCCGTAATCTCCTACGCGCTCTCTGCCTTTCTCCTAGTCTTTGCAGTTCGAACGTTCCTCCGCCTGCTGGCCAATCTTGCCACGCGAAGGAGCGACGTCTGGATTAGGAACCTGCTCACCCTAATCGCTGCTATCCTCCTCGAGGTCATTCTGGGCGCCCCCTACTGGCTCATGAACATAGCCACACCCTGGATCTACGGGATGGTCTGGGCCTCCCTCCTTCTCACAATGGTTGGGATTTTCTACTTCTCGAGGAGGCACGTGCAGATGCCGAGGCTGAATCTTCTCAAGGCGGCCGCGATTATTATCGCAGTGCTGTTTCTCGTCCAGGCGGGCGTTGGTGCCTTCTATTACTTCAACTGGAACAACAACTACCTCGCGTACTCCTGGTATCCTCAGACCCAGAAGCAGATCACAGTGACGAAGTGGTCCGCCGGTCTGAACGGCATCACGGTCAGCAACATCACAGACCTCCCGACGAGCAACCCGAACACGACCCTCAACTTGGTCCGGCAGTGGGATCAGCAGGCTGCGGCGGTCACCAATACGAAGGAGATCGGCGCCTACAACTGGATGGGTCTGGCCAGCTCCCAGATTGTCTTCTACAATGGCACCGAATACTGGGTCTCACCTACGACCCCCACCTTCCCATCGACCGACTGGATCAGCGAGCACCTCATCTACACTCACGCTGCGAAGGTTCTCGTGATCAACACTCACAATGGGTCCGTGGTACCCGTGACTAGCGCCTTCGGGATTCCCTCTGAACCCCTCATCTACTACGGCGAGGGGGGTGGCTTCAACCAGAGCGTGTACGTCCACGTCCCGGGATACGATGAAGTCCAGAACGTTTCGTACAGCGGGGCGCCGGACTACGTGCTGAGCGGCTGGCAGAAGTCAATGTGGTTCACGATCGCCGAGGGACAGCTTGGCTTCGCCTTCTCGGGCAAGTCGATAGACATGTTGTGGAACAGGAACATCTTCACCAGGGTCGGAGACGTGCTGATCCCTGGCCTCACCATGGACCCCTCTGCGTACATAGTGTCCGACGGGAAGAACCTCTACTACGCGGTGCAGGTCTACATCAACTACCCGCTGCAATCGGGCTTTTCCGCGAGTCCTTATCTTCGATTCTTTGGCGTAGTCTTGGTCAACATCCAAGACGGCTCGATGCAAGGCTATACGGTATCCAATCTGTTGGGTGGGACCAACTCCTCTGACTTCATTACGCAGTTCTACCAGAAATACTACAGCAGCTGGACAGCCCCTCCCGCCTGGTTAGTCCCCCAGCTCAGGTACCCGGAGCAGTTGCTCGGCACGCCTACCGTCCCAGGCCAGCTTGACTACGACTTCATCTACCACGTGAACACCCCGTTCGTCTTCAGGTCGAGCACCCAGTTCTACGAGCGGGCCGGGAACAGCACCGTGCAGTACATCCCCTTTGCCGTTGGGGACGAGACGTACTTCGTCGGAATCCAACTGGCCCAGTACCAGGGTGTCGTCAGCAAGAACCTCGGTGCGCTCTACATAGCCTACGGCGGGGATAGGCTGGGGCAGATCGACCTCTATCAGAATCCCTCGGCTTCCGCGCTGATCATCGGCCCCACGGCCGCAGAGAACGCCCTCACCACCAACCAGCAGGTGAGGACGCAGCTGACTCTACTCCCAAACTACAGAATCGGCTCTTATCTGCTCTACTCCGTTGGAGGGCAGCTCACCTACTTCGTGGCAGTGTATACCAACCCCGGTACCACCGGTGTAGTCACTCAACTGCCTTTCATGACGGCAGTCAACCCATCCTCGGGTAAGGTCGGGGTAGGCCCGAACGCCGCGGCGGCCTTCGCAGCCCTTGGAGAAAACAGCTCCACGACCACAACCGCGCCAAGCAGAGACGCCGTGGTCAACCAGATAGACGCTCTGGTCAAGTCACAAGGCTTCGTCTTGGTCAACGCGACCGCCGTCAATCCCACGGTCTACGTGAACGTGGGCAGCGTGTCTCTCAGTGCAGCAGGGGCAAAGGAGACGATAGCTCAGGTGGCGCGCTTGCTCCAGACCAAGGGAAAAGAGAGCGTCGACCAGGATGTATATGCTTGGACAGACAGCTCCGGCAATATCAACTTCGGCTTGCTCACAGTTCCTACCCAAGGAGTTACGTATCTGTACTATATTTCAGTCAAGCCTTAGCAACCGAATACTAATGACTGGCGAGGAGGATGACGACCACAATGATGACCGCTATCAGCCCGATTACGATTAGCCGGAGCACTCCGTTTCGCTCTGAGATCCTGAAAGTCGCATCTATCTGCGCAAACGGACTTTTAGAGTTGAGCAGCTTAACCAGCTCCATCGCCTCCTCGTAGACGAACTTCCCCCCGTCGACTACGATGACGTTATCACCTTTCAGCACGAAAGTGTGTCCTTTGACTGCCAGGGGTAGGTGCGACCTCCTGTTGACCCACTCATGGAACTGTTCTTCGCTCAAGACCTTGCCACCGTCTGTCTCTCAGGAGCTTTTCTTTTCTCCTTTTCCTTCATGCCTGTTCAGCCGCCCAGGCATTGGGCGTGCACATAACGCAATCGCTAAAATCCGACCTAACAGGATTCGTGGATGTCTTAGGTTTTCACACCGACTTACCGTTTGTGTGCGTCGGCACCGCGAATGCGGCAACGAGGCTCTTCTATGTGGTAGTCTTGACAAAAGGTTACAAGCACGCGCCATCCTCTATACGGGAGATGTTGCTATCAGTCCCAAACGAAATGGTGGGTTGAGTTGACCCTTGGTTGAAATCAAAGCGGTGCACGTAGTTCATGCGATTTGGTGCCCGCACTGTCACCCGGCAACAGTCGAACCCATAAAGGAGGCGTCAGAGGAACGTGGGATACCATTCTTCTCATACGACATCGATGTTCCAGAACAGGAAAGGAAGGCAGATGAACTCGTCCGCTCATTTGGTGACTGGTCGGAGGACTACCTGATCCCTCAGGTCTTCGTGGAGATGAGTGACGGAGAGATGCGCCACATCTTCACGGGATTTCCAGGAGGCATAGCTTCGACAAAAAGGTCTGTCAACGATCTGCTGACAAGTCCACTGTTCACGACGGCTGGCAAACACAACAAGCGACAAGACGCTGATATCTCCAATGCCCTTGTCTAGACCGACATGGAAATACAGCGTTCACTGCGGAGGGGTCTTAGTGACACGGGACTTGGCGCATTAAACCGACGCATCTAGCTGGACATGCCGGACCTGGATAGTGCTTTCTACCAGAGCCCGTCGAATTCTAATTTTGGGGGACAGATCACACGTAATCGAAAACTGGTTTCCTGTCCGGTGACTTTGGATACTCCGGATATTTCAGTTCAGCCTTCCAGTCCGCGAGCATCCAGCTCCTGAAGAGTGTCTTCTGATCATCTGTGGCGCCCACAACGGGTTGAATCCTATGCTCGAATGCAGGCCTTTTGCCGATCTGCCCGTTCACATCCATTAGTCTCCCATTCCTCGCGATGGTGAGTCTCAGGTTCGCTCCCGGTTTCATCGTCCCAATGTAGAACGCGATCTTGTCCGAACTCATCCTGAATCCCCCGGCTGCCAGTATCTCGTCATTGACGGCAAGTCCCATTGCCTCAGCCGGAGAGCCTGCAAGCTCGGTCGTCACAGCCGTCCTGCCGCCCTCAGACTTCAACTTCACGCCGAGGAATCCTTTCTGCTCAGAGTGCTCATCCTTGTTGCTCAGCCTTAGGCCGACATATCCAAGGTATCTGTCGTAGTCGACGTTCTCTCTTCCCCGGACCCTGTCATCGAAGATCTCTTCAACCTCGGCACCGCCCAGCTCGACACACGCCTCCTCGAACTCCTTGTCGGTATAACCCCGGTTCTCTTTCAGAAAGATGTCGTTGTACACCCTCCTCATGACATCGTCGAGGCTCTTCTCACCACGGTTCGTCCTCCGTATCGCCATGTCAAGCATCCATCCGATGACCGCGCCCTGAGTGTAATATGACGATGTAACGTTCGGCGAGTTCTCGTCCGGCTTGTAAAACTTTGTCCACGTGTCGAAGCTCGCCTCCTCAGCGCTTTGGTACCCGCTGCCAGGTAGGGACTTCAGGACGTTCACATTGGAGACGAAGGCGTCAAGATACTCCTCCACAGAGTAGAGGCCCGACCGTCTAAGGATTAGGTCGTCGTAGTAGCTAGTGATTCCTTCCGCTATCCACAGGGATTTGGTGTACGTCTCAGCAGAGTAGTTGAACGGCCCCAGCCCTGCCGGCCTCAACCTCTTTACGTTCCAGGCGTGAAAGAACTCGTGTGAATAGAGCCCCATCGACTGGTCGTATTCCTCTTTGGGTAACATTCTCAGGCGCGGCAAGAAGCACATCGTGCTGTTCAGGTGCTCCAGTCCTCCCCCTGTAGTGTCTGTGAAGTTGACCAAGAAGACGTACCTGTCGTACGGTACGTGGCCAAAGATTGGCGTAGTCTGTTCCACGATTCCCTTGATGTCGTCGACGAACTTCCCGAGGTCGATAGGCGCCGACCCGAAAATGGAGACGTCGTACTTGGCGCCTCTGGCGTCGAAGGAGCGCACCTCTTGGTTCCCGACCTCGAGCGGCGAATCGACGAGCACATCATAGTCAGACGCCGAAAATTCCCATTCCGAGATTCTCTTGAGGCCCGTCGAAACCACCTTCCACTCAGGCCGGGGCACCAGCACGAGCTTCACGTGAGTCTCCTTCATTCTCTCAGGGTAGAGGAAGACGCTGGCGCCATTGATCAGCGCGTGCAAGTTGTCCACGTAGCTGGTCCCGACGCTGTAGACGAAGGCATAGACTGGATATTCCACGCGGACTCTTTCGGACCCCTGTAGCAAGATCGACCAGAGGCTCTTCTCGAGCTTCGTAACCGTCAGCTCTCTGCGGTTGTCTGCGTCGAAGGCTTTCACTTCCGTGATGTGACGTGCGAAGTCTTCGACCAGATAGTGCCCCGGGGTCCAGACAGGCATGGCTAACCTGAGCTCGCCTGTGCGCTTGCTGGCCGGGATCGGGATTTCGATCATGACGTCAAAGTAATGTGTGTTCGCCCGGACCATCGAGACTTCGTAGCGAATTACGTCCTGCTGCACGGTACTGATGCTAGGATGGTCTGGACTTAAGCTTTGGCGAGAAGCACTTGACCCAAGACCATAGCGAACTCACAGGACGGGGGGCCTTGCATCCCCTTCCCTCGCAGCAAGATTCTGGCCTTCAGACATCAGGCCAAGGACTTGCTAGTGATGCCCGAGTACCTGATGAGGTTTATAGGGCTCCTCGAGCCTCTTCGTCTGACTCTGTTTTAACTTCATGTCGACGGCTTCCACCAACTCCTCCAGCTGGCTCACAGCAGTCGGGCCGACGATGGGAGCCTTGATGTCCCGCTTCCCCAGAAGCCAAGCTAGGGCAATCTGTCCCGGCTTCGCTCCCTGTTCCCTCGCGACCGCCTCTAGAATTTCGAGGATGTCGAAGTCTTCGGGTCTGAAGAACCTCTCCCGGATCAGACTATCCTTCCGGTACCGCAGGTTGGTCGGCTTTTCGTTCCTTCTATACTTCCCAGTAAGGAACCCTCTGGCAAGCGGACTCCAGGGCATTATTGCTATCCCTTCCTCTCTGCACAGGGGGATCATTTCTCTCTCTTCTTCCCTGTAGACAAGGTTGTAGTGGTTTTGCATCGTTTCGAATCTCACCAGGTGCAGCTTGTCGCTCGCGCAGAGAGCCTTGGCCAGCTGCCAAGCCCACATACTCGACGCCCCCACGTGATCAACCAATCCTTCCTTTCTCACAGCTTCAGTAAGCGTCCCAAGCACATCTTCGATAGGTGTTTCATAGTCCCAGCGATGGATTTGGTACAGGTCTACGTGATCAGTACCGAGGTGCTGGACCGACTGCCTCAGGTTGTGGAGGACGTGCTTCTTGCCCAGCCCGCGCTCTCCGGGTCCCTTCCCGGTGGGAAGGCCGACCTTCGTGGCTATCACAACGTCGTCCCTCCTCCCCCTTGCCGCCTTTCCTAGGATTTCCTCTGATCTTCCGCCCGAATAAACATCGGCGGTGTCAAAGAAGTTGATGCCGAGGTCGATTGCCCTGTCAATAACTTTCTTCGAACCTTCATAGTCGAGTGTCCATTCGAACCCTTTCGACGTGGGTCCCCCAAAACTCATGCATCCGAGGCAGATTCTTGAGACCTTCATACCCGTCGTCCCGAGCGTGACGTACTTCATGCCCGATTGGAGGATGCACTCTGGATTAAACCTTCCAAAAAGCGAATTGGTCAAAGGGATTTGCGAGCAGGCTTGCAAAGACACTTGACTCCCTCAACAACAAGAATCATCTACCCGCCACCGAGGTGCAGCAGTCAGTTGATGCAATGTTATGAGCGTCTTACGAAGGATGTGAGCACCCGATGACTGCAAGCGGAATAAGCTCAGCCCGCACTTCGGCCTTCAGGTTGGCGTTCACGGAGGCTCGAAAGCTGGAGGCCCAGAAGAATTGAATCTCACGAAGAGATGTGGCTGGGTCCCACACAAAGACACACTCTACATAGATTATCATGACCTTGAGTGGGGGGTTCCTCTTCACGAAGACTCAAGGCTCTTTGAGCTCCTAACGCTTGAGGGGATGCAGGCCGGGCTCAACTGGCGCACCATTCTAAAGAAGCGCGAGAACTTCGTGAAAGCTTTCGACGGCTTCGATCCTGGAAAGGTCGCACGGTACAACCAGCGCAAGGTGAAGCGCCTCCTTGCTGATGCAGGCATCATACGTAATGGTCCGAAGGTAAGATCGGCAATCACCAACGCCAAAGCGTTCCTTGCGATACAGAGGGAGTTTGGGAGCTTCGATTCCTACATCTGGGGGTTCAACGAGAACAGGCCAAGAATCAATAGGTGGCGGACGCTGAAGGAGTTGCCCGCGGCGACGGACGAGTCACGAACGATCAGCGAGGACCTCATCAAACGTGGATTCCGTTTCGTGGGTCCGACGACAATCTACTCATTTATGCAGGCGACGGGGATGGTCAATGACCACCTAGTCTATTGTTTTCGGTATCGCGAACTCACGGGCGGAAGCTGAATCTCCTCGCAGTCCCATCAAGACTAATCTACCGCGACCGAAGAACTGGATCAGTTGACCACATTCGACACCGGGACGCACCAGATCGAGTATTCTGTGGTGAAGGGCCCTGGCAGGCGATACACTTGCTTCAGGTTCAAGCCTGACATGACTCTCGAAATCTCAGTACCGCGTGGTAAAAGTATCGATATCGAGGCTCTGATTAGGGAAAGGCTCTCCTGGATCGACCGTGAGTACTCGCGGTCGGTAAACACGAAGAGGATCCTGGGTCCTGACCGAGTTATGTTCGGCGGTCAATACCTGCAGATGGTCTACATCGAAGATCTGAAAGAAGAATTGGCGCCGAACCTGAGTAGGGGTGAAGTTGTAATTAGGACAGGCGAAAGGCGGAGGGTCAGGGAGTTGGTCCGCCGCTGGTTCCTCAAGGAGACCTCTGCATACGTGGTCAGGAAAGTTCGTGAATTCTCACCCCTTCTCGGCGTCAGGCCAGGCCGGGTGGATGTCAGGGAGATCAGCAAGTGGGGGTACTGCACGCGAAGTGGTCGGTTGTCCTTCAACTGGCAGCTCATCGCTCTCCCGGAGCGGCTGAGGGAATACGTGGTCTTCCATGAGCTCACTCACCTCTTTGAGTTCAACCACTCTGCGGCGTTCAAGAGGAAGCTCGCTTCAATCTGTCCAGAATTTCGGAACAGGGAAAGGGAGCTCAATCAGATCGCACCTTACGACCGCATGGTCCTCGAATAACTTGCCATTGGCTGGGAAGCAGGTCACTTCTGGTCGTACATCTTAGTCAAGCAGAGCGTATGTCTCTATCGTTCTTAAGGTTCGATTTCAGGTTCGCCTGGGAGTACTCCTATTCTGATTGGGTCACGCCAGCTCAGACTCGGCGAGCGCGCGCTGGCGCTTCGGATGCAGTATCAAGTGAATGGCGTAGCCCCGTCCTGCCCTGGTCTTGGGCCAGTTTGGCTGTAACCTAAGAAAGGAACTTGGTCTCGTAGTACTTTAGGAGCCTGTCCGGGTTGTACGCCTCACCGAAGAGCCTCATCTGGAGCTCCTTCGGAGAGTAGACTGCTCCCCATCTGTGGATGTTCACCTGTAGCCACTTCCGCAGCTGCATCAAGTCTCCCTTGCCAACCGACTTCTCGACCATCTCACCGTCTCCTATCTTGTGCCAGATCATGCCTAGGACCACATTCCCCAGAGAGTATGTCGGGAAGTAGCCCAGCGAGCCTCCGCTCCAATGGATGTCTTGCATGACCCCCTCCGCGTCATTCTTCGGTCTCATCCCAAGGTAATCTTCGAAGGTCTCGTTCCAGACTTCAGGCAGCTCTGACACCTTCACGTCGCCATTGATCATCTTCTTCTCGAGGTCGTACCTGAGCGCAATGTGGAGGTTGTAAGTCAGCTCGTCGGCGTCGACTCTTATCAGGCTCCTTCTGACGGTGTTGAAGTAGAGGTAGAGCTGTTCAGGGCTGTAGCGCGAGACAAACGGGAGGTTCTTCTTCAGGAGCGGGTTGACTAGCTTGGTGAACTCCCTGCTTCTCCCCACGACGTTCTCCCAGAACCTGGACTGTGATTCATGCAGCCCGAGTGACGCCCCGTCGGCTACCGGAGTGAACCTGAGCTTCTCGTCAAGCTGCAATGTGTAAATCGCGTGCCCAGACTCATGAATGGTGGAGAAGAGGGTCGATTTGAAATCGACTCCCTCGTACCTTGTGGTGATCCTCACATCGTCGGGCGCTATTCCAACGGTAAATGGATGAGTGGAGACATCCATCCTGAACCTATCCTTCGGCATCTCCAGCATCTGGAGCACTCCCTCGTTCACTCTGACCATCGCTTCGGTGCCGTACTTCATAGATTCCAGCGGGTGCTTGGAAGGGTAGACCCCGGTGGACGTGACCTTCTCAAAAATTCTCTTTGTGCCAGGCACTAGCCGCAAGAAGACCACATCGGCATCGCGTGTAGTGAACCCCTCCTCGTAGAGGTTCAGCAAAGCATCATACGGATGCTTCGTGTATCCGAGGCAGTCAGCGATCTTCTTGGTCAGCTGCAGAATCTTCTCCAGGTGGGGCTCAAATAGCTTGAAGTCGGAGTCCTTCCGGGCTTTACGCCAAACAACGGTCGCTTCAGTAGTGATTCTCTCACGCTCCTCTACTAACTCGGGCGGGATCTTCGTGAATACGTCCAGCTCTCTCCTGAGGACTCTCACTATTCCCTTTTCAAAGTCGTCTAGGTCCCGCAGTTTCTCGGCCTTGCCTACGAGGCCGCCGAGGTCGACCATCGCCTTCTGCATCATGAGGGCCAACTGGCCCGATGCCGCTCCCCTCGAGGCTGCCCCGCTCTCGGGCATGTGCGTCTCCATATCCCATCCGAGCACCGCCATCGAATGGTTGAGTGCCCAGACGACCCTATACTTCTTGAGTATCTCTGCGATAACAGGATTCTTTGCCAAGACGAGTCACACTCGCTTCTTCGGTATGCTTTTACGGTTTGCGAGAAGGGAACCATTGCTTCTTGTTCCCAGCTTAAATATCTCAGAACGATTCCTGCGAACCATGCGTGCGGAAATCTTTGAAGGCTCAGACAAGCTCGGCGAAGTCTCTCTTAACGAGAAGACCTTCTCCACAGGCTCCCGTGGGTATTACGCCTCGGCCAAGCTGGAGATCAAGGGGAAGAGGTACCAGGCGAACTTCCAACTCGTGGAGATAGGGAGCAAGCCGGCGCCCAAGTAGCATTCCGCACTTCGTGAGAAACGGATTCATGAAGCCCTGACAGAGCACTCATACACACGATTATTCCTCCTTTGGAGAGCCCAGTTTGATATCGAAGCAAGGAAGGAACCTCTCGATTGCCATCGTCGCCGGGTTGGTCTTCGGCTCCGCTGCATTGGAGGCGAACATTTACGGAATCCCGTTGGTCTATCTCCTTGTCCAGTACAATCGGGCTGTCTACGCGGGATGGTACTGGCAGCTCTTCACTTCCCTCTTCGTCGTTATCCCATACTCACTGTCCCAGGGCCCTTTGGGGGTGGCTGATGTTCTGTTCAATGCGTTCGCAGTCGTTGTGTTGGATGGGATTCTGTCGCACGCGTTCCATGAGTGGGAATACTACGCCGTGTTTGTCCTCTCCGGACTGGTTGGGAACGTGGTCAGCCTCCTCAACGGTCCGGGTGCGGTGAGCTTCGGCGCCTCAGGCGGAATCTTTGGTCTATTGGCCGGAGCCGTCGCCTTAAACTTTGCATCCGAGCGGCGTATCGACTACACCCTGCTGGCCTGGTTTCTCTTGATCTTCATCTTCAGCAGCTTCGCCCTCTCTTATGTTGACTGGCTGGCGCACCTCGGCGGTGCAGCCTCTGGTCTCGCCGTTGGTTATCTGTTAGGGACCAGACGGGGGAGCGAATACCTTTAGCCTCTCGGAGTCGCTGTGGCAGGCGACGCCCCACTGGTTGGACGAATGGGGCGCCCAGCTCTCAAGGCTTCGATGCGCCCCTCAAACCGCGGCATCAGGTCACATGACCAGCATGATAGCAGGGTTCAGCATCTGCAGCAAGCTGAGCTCTTTTCTCCAATCGTTTGAGGGCACGGGCTTCGGACCCGGCGTCACCTCAGACTTATATCGGCAGGGGTTCTGGAAACTGACTGGCGAATGCAAGTTGCCCGCTCTTTCCTTTGCCGAAATCAAGTCTAGGGTAGGAGAGCATCTCAAGACAGCGGTGGGCGCCGAGGATTTTGATATCAAGTCGGCAAAGTTGGAGGAATTGCAGGGGCTCTGGAAGATTGACGTCGAGTTCAAGAAACCAAAGGCAATGTTCTCGGAGACTGCTCTCTTGATGGTTGACGCGACGACCGGTGAAGTGAAGGAATTCCGAAGGGGATACTGACACCTGACGCGTCGTCAGGGTCTCCAGTAGCCGTGCTAGCTCAACGCCGTCTCATCAGATCCGCAATCACATGATCGAGACGTTGGACTTCAACGTTCAGCCTTTCCATCTCAGTTTGGTCCGCCGCAATGCTCTGTTTGTGGTTCTCGATGTTCCTCTGCACAGAGTTGATCGACCGGCTTATCGTATCCATGTTGTTCTGCAGCTCGCTCATCTTCTTATCCATCTCGGACTTCTGCCGCTGCAGGTCGCCTAGTCTTCCCTGGCTGGATGCGAGCTCTCTCCGGAGGTCCGCTGCCTCGGCCTCCTGCTTCCTGATCTTGTCGTAGTATTGTTTCGCCCTTTCTTCTGTCTGCCTCTTCCTCTCCCGGGCGCTATCTAACTCATCGCTCACGAAGGGCTTCAGGTTGGATTGTTATTTAATTCTGACAGGGGCGCCCCGCTGGAATCACGGCCTCCCTGGCAATGGAATCTCAAGAGAGCCTTATGGAGGATAGCTCAAGTGTCTCTGGAATGACTTCATCGAGGACGGGATGAATGATCCCTCATTCGCGATTCATGTCAGGGCTCTTCCGCAGTGAGTTCAGTTCCTTTCCTGCTCCTGCTTCTGCTTCTGTCTGGCAAACTTCCTTCTGTTGAAAAGGCTGACGACTGCGTACAGCACCACAACTACTGCTATCACCACTGGAGATGCGAGGTACCCGCGGATGGTCAGCACCAGCACGAATACAACAATCACTGGCACCGCGATAAGGAGCGCTATTCTTGAATTCACGGTCGCATCGCTCTGGGAAGGCTACATAAGGAATCGCCGGTTGCCCGCCTTTCCTCCATCCTTTCCTTAGGATGACCTGCGCAGGCTATTAATGTCGGCCTGCCGGCCTGCGCCCATGAACTATCGCAGGCTCGGCAGCGCGGGACTGAAAGTCAGCGAGTTTTCGCTGGGTGCCTGGGTCACCTACGGAGGCCAGGTTGGGGAAGATGCAGCGACGAAGTGCATGTCCGCCGCCCATGAATTTGGGGTCAACTTCTACGACAACGCGGAAGCATACGCCCACGGCAACGCGGAGATTGTTATGGGAAACGTGATAAAGAAGCTCGGGTGGAGACGCGAGGACATTGTGGTCTCCAGCAAGGTCTTCTGGGGTGGTAAAGGACCCAACGAGCAGGGTCTCTCCCGCAAGCACATTTACGAGGCCTGCAACAATTCGATGAAGCGGCTCCAGCTCGACTACTTGGATCTCTTCTTCTGCCACCGACCCGACCCGAACACGCCCATCGAGGAGACGGTCAGGGCCATGGATGATCTCATCCATCGGGGCAAGATTCTCTATTGGGGCACGTCAGAGTGGAGCGCCGCGGAAATAGTGCGGGCACACGGCCTAGCCCGCGAGCTTGGCCTCACGCCTCCCCAGATGGAACAGCCCCAGTACAACATGCTCCACCGGGACAGAGTCGAAAGCGAATACCTTCCGCTCTACAAGGAGATAGGGCTCGGCACCACCACCTGGAGCCCGCTGGCCTCAGGCATACTCAGTGGCAAATACAACAACGGGGTTCCGCCAAACTCTAGGGCGGCCCTCACGGGCTACGAATGGCTGAAGGAGCACGTCATCACCACTCAGAACGTCGCGAAAGTGAAGGCGCTCGAGCCGGTCGCGAAGGAACTCGGCTGCACCATGGCGCAGCTGGCACTTGCGTGGGCGCGTAAGAATGAGAATGTGAGCACGGTGATTACAGGCGCGACCTCGGCGGAGCAGGTCAGGGAGAACATGGCCTCTCTCGAATTCGTGCAGGCGCTAAACGCCGACGTCATGAACAAGATTGAGGGCGTCCTTGCGAACAAGCCTGATCTCAGCATCGACGACTGAGTCTGATACATGAAGTCGCCCGATCCTAGTCAGAGAGGTATTCGGATTGCTTCCGAACAACTCTCCAATTAAAGTGTCAGGACTCAGGCGTATTCGTGCTGTCTGAGCCACGAGTGTATGGCTAGAGAAGCGACTGCCTCCATCGTCGTGTTACGCTCCTCCGCGGCCCTTCTTAGGCCGTCGGCAACTCGGGGGTCCAGAAGAATCTCTAATCTGACTGCGCGCAAGTTGGAGACCTCTTTCCTGATGTCCTCGACCGGCCGTTGCGGCGCCATCACGAAATGGCTGACCACGTTTTCCGCTTCAGGACTCGAAAGCGGGGCTATGGTTTCAGCCAATTCCTTCATCTTTGAGACGCGTTCCCTACGTGGGAGCTCCTGGACGGTGGGCGCCTCTTGGGCCCTGTGTAGGAACGTGGCGTGCTTGACCGGCAGGACTCCCTCCTTCCGCTCGGCCTGTGGGGGCGCTTGCTTGACGGAGATTCCTGGCCCGGACTCCCTCCTGATGTTGCGAACCGCTTCGACCGCGTTGATTCTATCGTCGACATACCTTCGCGACTTCCCAATCGCCTTTGCGAGCTGCTCGATCGTCCCGTAGGCCCGTGGGTTGACCTTCATCAGGGCTATGATCGCATCGTATTCCTCCTCCGGTTCGATGTCTCTCCTCTGGATGTTCTCAACAAGAGAGACAATTATCGCTTCTTCGTCAGTCATTGGTCTGACGACTGCAGGGATCCTCTTCATCCCGGCTATCTTCGCCGCCTCGAATCTCCTCGAGCCCACCACCAGCTCGTACCGACCACCCACGGGCCGCGCGAGTACCGGCTCCAGGATCCCTTTCTCCCTCACGGAATCCACGAGGTCACCGACGTCCCCAGGGCTCTTCCTGACGTTGGTCTTTCCGACGAAGAGCTTGGACAGCTCGACCTGCATGACCGTGCCGGACTGCTCCTTCCAGCTCTCCTGGGCGGTGGGAAACCTAGCCAAGCCTAACATGGCCATTCTTCGCGCAGACTCTTAAAACTATCCGGGAGCGCCTTTGGGTTCCTGTTAGATCAGAGGGGGGAAAACCGCGTCGCAGGCCTGCGCCCCCCTGTACTGATTTCTCTCAGTCCAGCTTGATCTTGCTTCTGTATGCGTCGATGTCCAAGAACCCGTGACCACTGATGTTTATGAGGATGCATTTCTCCTCTCCCTTCGCTTCTGCTTTCTTCGCCTCATCGATGCCGGCCCTGACCGCATGCGCTGATTCACCAGCTATTAGCCATCCCTCCGTTTCTAGGAACTGTTTAGCGGCCTCGAAGACGAGGAGCTCGTCGCTCGGATACGCGACGGCCCTGATGTAGCCCTTGTGCTTGAGCGCGCTTACGATGGGGCTGGCTGCGTGGTACCTGATGCCGTCAGATTTGATAGGAATCATCGAAGTCTCATGGCCGAGGGTGTACATCATCATCAGCGGAGTGTGCCCCGCCGTGTCGCCGAAGTCATACTTGTACTCCCCCTTCAGCAGGTTTGGCGCCGCCTCGGACTGCGCGGCGAGAAACTCACATTCCCTCTTCTTCCGCAACACCTCTCCGAGGAAGGGGAGGGCAATACCGCCGAAGTTGGACCCTCCACCTAGGCAGCCGATGACCAGGTCAGGCGAATCGTCGACCGACTCGAATTGCTTGATCGACTCTAGGCCGATTATCGATTGCTGGATCATTACGTGGTTCAGGACCGAGCCCAGACAGTAGACCCGGTCTGCCCCCAGATCTGTGTACTCGAGCCCCTCGGATACCGCAATTCCGAGCGAACCCGGGTGCTTTGGGTCTTGGGCCAACAGGCTCCTTCCGAAAGCCGTCTGATCGCTGGGCGATGGGTATACCTTTGCCCCATACATCTGCATCAGTAACTTCCTCTCTGTCTTCCAGTCGTAGACCGCCCTGACCCAGAACACGACGGTCCGGAGCCCGAGCATTGATGCCGCATACGAAAGGGCCGTCCCCCACTGACCAGCTCCTGTCTCTGTGACGAGGGTCTTCTTCCCTTCCTTCATTGCGTAGTAGGCCTGAGGAATCGCTGTGTTGACCTTGTGGGAGCCTGTCGGACTGAGGTCCTCCCTTTTGTAATAGATCCTGACCTTCTTCAGACCGAGCTTCCGCTCGAGGCGCATCGCGCGGTATAGGGGTCTGGGCCTTCCAGCGTGGATATAAAGCTCTATGACCTCATCAGGTATGTCGATCCAACTCGATGTCGACATCTCTTGCCTGAGGCATTCTCCGACCATTCGCCTCTTCAGCGCGTCCATTCTCGATTCCCCGTCGCCGGGCTCCTTGGGTGGGGGAAGCCCACCGGGGATATCAGGCATGATGTTGTACCACTTCCTCGGCATCTCGTCGGGGGATAGGACGATTTGGTCAGGCTTCATGGCTTTGGCGGCTAGGCATTCGTACATAAAGAGTCCATCGAACCGGTTAGGGTAGCGAGGGAGCCTCTATTTGCTTACTCAGGTTGCCATTGTGGGTTGCGAGTTGGAATCGCGACCCGGTGCGCGCGCCTCTGACCCGACCAAACTTTATACTCGACATTCTGCCTTGTTCTCTGAATGCTCACCAAGGAAGAGATAGAGAATCTGAAGGCTAAGCTCTCTAGGGAGTCAGTCAACGTCTGTTTCAACAGGGAAACGGAGGCGGCCTTCACCGGCAAGTACTGGGACAACCATCTCAATGGGACCTACCACTGCGTCGTCTGCGGCACGGCTCTCTTCAGTTCAGAAACCAAGTTCGATTCAGGGACGGGCTGGCCCAGCTTCTTCCAACCAGTCTCCAAGGAGTGCATCAAGGAAGAAGTCGACCACAGCTACGGCATGGCCAGGACTGAAGTCGAATGCGCAAACTGTGGGGTCCACCTTGGCCATAAGTTCGAAGACGGGCCGAAACCGACTGGACTCAGGTATTGCATCAATTCCGCGGCCCTCGTCCACGAGAAGGACATGCCGGAGTAGGACACGCCTGGACTGGATAGTCTCTGTCCCATGGGCCGTTATCAGGGGGCTGTGGTGCTTGTCCAAGCGACACGGCGGGACTCCCTTTCGTGTCTCACGAGACAGGTCTTCCGGCTGCTCCGACGTATATACCTGTCTCTAGAACCGCCGTGCGGTCCCCTACTATACTCCTCTCAAGTGGCTCAATATTGCTTCACAAGATAGAAGCCGTCTTTAGACAGCCTATCCCTTAGGGAGCCTCGGACGGGGTTTTTCCGAATATCATGCCATCACGACCCCCCAGGCGTAGTTGGACCCCGTCTCGGCGTGCCGAACTGAAGCCGAGAAACTTGGTCACTAGGAGGAATCGAAAGGTGGAATTCGTGATCTCCCAAGTCCCTCACACCAAGCAGAGATACGAGACGGTCGGAGACTGGATACCTGGAAGACCCGCGGAGATACGGGTCAGCAGGATGAAGGACCAAAGATATGTCTTCCTTGTTGCGCTCCACGAACTGATCGAGTACGAACTCTGCAAGAAGAACGGCATCTCGGACAACGAAGTTGTGGCCTTCGACGTAAACTTTGAGGCTGAAAGGAGGAGAAACTTGCATCCGGTCGAAGCCGAGCCTGGGAACGACCCCAGGGCGCCGTACAGAGAGGAGCACGACTTCGCTACCGTGATAGAGATGATGGTTGCTCAAAAGCTGGGCGTGAAGTGGTCAGCCTACGAGAAGGCACTGCTTTCTCTAGCGCCTAAGAAGAGAGTCATGGTCAGGCCCTTGATCAAGGATACGGTCACGGCTTCCAGACTTCGCTAGTTCATTTCAAGGACAGCACCGAGAAGCATTCAGTCAATCCCGTGATGACCTGCATCAATCGGCGGGAAGCTCCCTCGCAGAGTCCAACTGTGCGTCCCTCCTCTCAGGGGCAGCACCAGCCCGAAATGGTCGGTGGGTTTAAATCAGATATCTGGGGTTAGATTACCAATGGCAGGATCTTCTGACGCTGCAACCATGCTTGGCTCGGTCCCGTTCTTCAGTGGTGCTGATGAGAAGAGCAGAAAGGATCTGCTGGCGCAGGGAAAGGAGATGTCCTACAAGACTGGGGAGACGATAGTCACAGAAGGTGCTACGGGCGTCGGCTTCTTCCTCATCCTCGAAGGGTCAGCTGAGGTCAGGAAGAAGGGCAAGGTACTGGCCAATCTCTCAAAGGGACAGTTCTTCGGCGAGATGTCGCTCATCGACGACATGCCGAGGTCTGCGGACGTCGTAGCGATTCGGCCGACGAGGTGTTGGGCGATAACATCATGGTCATTCGCCTCGATGATGAAGGTACATCCAGAACTTGCCCTGGGTATGCTGAAGGAGGTCGTGAAGAGGCTTAGGGCGGCCTTGAGCTCACCCACATCGTGACAGCGGCGAGTGGCCTGGAACTGCCCGACCTTGGATGGAGGCTTTAGAAAATGAAACTGGGTGTCAGCACGTGGTGCCTTCTAAACACCGAATTGAACTCGGCGGTCACCGCAATTGGCGATGCCGGTTTTGAGTTCGTGGAACTCTGGGGCGAAGTACCGCACGCTTATCACGACTGGACCGACAGGAAACGTCTCAAGGATACGCTTTCGGCCTACGACATGACCGTGACTCTCCACGCCCCCTTTACCGATCTCAATCTGGCGACTTCCTTCCAGCCTGTCAAGGGTGCTGTCGCAAAGACCCTGAAGGCCTTCGTGAAGTTCGGCCTGTATCTGGGCGCATCGATGATTACGGCTCATCCAGGCGGCGTCCACAATGAGGCGCTCCTCGCAGAATCAACTGAAAACTCGGTCCAGATTCTGCGGGATATGGTCAAGGAAAGCGAAGGTAGACTGACCATATGCATAGAGAACCAGGCCCGGAGCATGTCTAGGTACCACTTCCCCCTCGCTTCCACCCTCGAATCGCTGGAACTGATGCTAGTCGAAGTCGATGGTTCTCGCTTCACCCTCGACACTGGCCATGCCCATGTCAGTGGTTACGACCCGTCTGCCCTCGCCGAGAGGGTTGACTCGAAGCTCGCTGAGATTCACTTGAACGACAATGCAGGCGCGAGTGATGATCATCTTATTCCGGGTGAGGGAACCGCTAGCCTCCAAGGATTCCTCGGCAGGATGTTGCATTCGGACGTGCTCCTATGTCTGGAGATCGACCCACACAGATACTCTAGGGAACAGGTCATCTCTGCTGCCTCCGATGTTAGGACCAATCTCGAGAGGAGACTTCGCAGCCTTGGAATGCAGAACAGGGCGAAACGTCATCCTAAGAAGAATGGCAATACTCCTGGTCGGTCATAAGAAGAATGATTGGTTTCGCCAACCGCGTCAGTCCGACAAACCTCGCTCAGGGTTTTCCCCGACTCTACGGCTGCGCCAAGATGAACGCGCGCTCTGGCAATTTCGTGTCTCCACCAAGCTCTCTCCTAAAATATCCACTTGTCCACTCGATCAATAGACGAAGAAGTGAGTTTCTTCAGGAATCCGCGGAACGTCGTGATTATAGGGTTGACAGCTGTGCTAGTGGTCATTGCTGTCTACGCCGTGCTCTTGAATGACACACCAGGCTCCGTGACCTCGCCCCCGCCAGCAACGTTCACCGTCAACGGTAAGACCTACGCCTTCAACTACACAGCGAGCGATAATGCCGAAAGAGCGGCCGGGCTCATGAACGAGAAGGTGACCAACGCGACGACAATGCTGTTCGCCTTCCCTTCGATGGGCACATACGAGTTCTGGATGTACGACACCAACACGAGCTTGGACATCATCTGGATCAACGCGACTGGGAACATGGGTAGGGTTGTATATGTGTACACTGATGCACTACCATGTCGCTCTATCGACATTCTATGTCCGGATTACGGATCTTCAGCACTGGCGAATTATGTTATAGAAGCAAGAGCTGGCTTCGCCGCGGCAAACGATCTAGGCGTCGGAACGCGGATTCTCTTTGGCTGATGTCAAACGCTGGACACTCGAAGGCTTTCAGGAATGCCAAAACGAAGAGGCTGCTTTGAAGCTCTCTCGCAATACGACTCGTTCAGACTAGTCGCAGTCCTCTCTGCCTCGTAGGAGCTTGCTTCGAATTATCGGTTTCGTCTACGAAATGCGACCCACAGGTCTTTTGCGGGCCTCCCCTTTCGATGGGCGGATGCAGGCAACACCCAAACCGCCGATGTCGCGCGCACAGAAGCTCCGCTGGTACGCGGGACAGCTCATGGCAGACGCCCTGGCGGACGAGAAGAACGGGAACAAGGAAACCGCGATTTCACGGTATCTTCAGGCCGCCGACATCCTTCTACTTCTCGCGAAGGTCGAAGAAGGTTACACGGCGTGGAAATACTACACGGACACGGCCACCCAGTGCCAGCAGAAGGCGCGGACGCTAATCGCGTCGACCCCGAGGCCGGATGCGAGCACCTAGGTCCGATTAGAGACGCGCAACGATGTCATCTTCTGCCGCGTTCTGTTAATATACCGCAGACCTTTCCTTCTTCAACCATGACCAAGTGGGAGTGCTATCGTTGCGGCCACACATTTGAAGGGGAGGTGACTCCTGACGAGTGTCCGAATTGCCATTACTCTCTGACCTTCTGGCTCGAGGCCTCGGAGCCCAGCGTTATCACCGTCAGGAACTTCGTGAAGGCCGACCCCCTCACCATTGACGCGAGCGAGTCAGTTCTGAAGGCCGCTCGGAAGATGAGAGAAAGGGGCGCCGGCAACATACTTGTCTCGATTGGCGGCGAGACCAAAGGCATCCTGACCGAGCGAGACATCCTGAACCGCATCGCCGCCGATGACCTCCTGCCATCCAGCATCGCCGTAGGGAAGATCATGACTTCGCCCCTGATTTCAGTCAGCGCCGACACGCCTCTTGCAGAGGCGGTAAAGCTAATGGCAAAGCACCGTGTCAGAACCCTCTTCGTCACCGACAGGGGGAAGCCCCTTGGTCTCCTCAACATGAGGTCCATCGTCGGGGACCAATTCAGGGTGGCTAAGAGCCTAGAATCCTAGGCGATTGACTGGAACTTCTGGACGCTATCCTGAGCAAACATCTCAGGATGTCGCAGTAGTTCGGTGAGCCAATTCGTCCTCATCCCTCAGCAGGCGTTCAGGTCTCGAACAGTCCTTCCGGGGTCCGTCGATTCTGTTATCGACCTTCCCACTATAATGTAGTCTGCCCCTGAATGTACGCCCGCCTTGGCGTCGCCGCCCTGTGCTCCGACCCCAGGGGCGAAGATTAGACAGTCATTTCCAACGACTCTTCGGGTCTCTGAAATCTTGTCCGCCGACTTGGCCGACACGACAACCCCGTCTGCTTTCCAATCCCTCGCTCGCTCGGCGAAAACCAAGTACAGGGGTTCTCCTCCCTCGAGACGCAGTGCGTACCCCTCCTCCGCACCCTTGTGGCTCATGTAGACCAAGAAGAGTATCCCTCCACCCCGTGAGTGGACCCTCTCGATTACCTTCCCGAGTCCTTCCTCCCTCCCCACGAAGGGGTTCGCAATCACGGCGCTAAATCCGAAGTCCAAGAGCGACTCCACGATGTTCAGGTTGGTAGATTCGATGTCGTTAATCTTCAGGTCGGCAATCAGCGGAAGCTCTTCCTCTCTGCAGAGCCGGATGATGCTCTGGAGCCCTTGCAGGCCGAATGGCAAGAGCAGGTGGTGGTTTACCTTCACAGCCGCGATTTCGTGCCTAGTGGCCTTGAGCACTTCCTCTGCCCGGCCGAGCCTCCGATCATATTGCCCAGAGAAGTCGAGGGCCAGAACGACCTTGCTCTTCTTGCTTGCTGCGGAGCACAGCATGGACTCCCTAAAGCCTGTCAAGAACCCACCTTGCGCGCAGCCGTCGCGAGACCGCCCTTGCTGTGGGCCGCGCCGACGATGTCCTTCAGGCTAGAGAATCCCTTCTTCTCCAGGTAGGACATCACACCGATGTTGATATCGTTGAATATCGCAAGCTTCTTGATCGTTGCGGTCCCCACCTGTACTGCATTGGCTCCCGCTAGGAAGAACTCCACCGCGTGCTCCCAAGTCGATACGCCTCCACAGCCCATAATCGGGACGTCGAACCACTCCCTGAGCTCGTATACGCATCTTAGGGCGACTGGCCGTATCGCCCCGCCTGAGAGTCCTCCATAGCCGTTCGACAGGGCCGGCTTGCCCGACTCGATGTCTATCGGCATCGCCTTTATCGTGTTGATGGCGGTCAGCCCATCTGCACCCGAGTCCACGGCCGCTTGCGCCACCTCGACCAATTTGTCCGTGTTGGGTGAGAGCTTCGCGAAAACTGGCTTCTCCGTCCGCGACTTCACCGCGCTCACGACCCGGCTCACCATCTCTGGGTCGTGTCCGACCTCGGTGCCGACGCCTGCCACATGAGGGCAGCTGAGGTTCAGCTCGTACGCCATGAATTCATTGGCATCCAGTGTCTTGACAACTTGAGAGAACTCCTTCTCATCCCCGCCGAAGATAGACACGAAGACGGGCAGCTTTCTCCCTCTGAGAGAACCCAGCTCTGCCGAGAACCTCTCCGCACCAGGGTTGGGCAGACCCGCGGCGTTGACCCATCCTCCCTCCACCTCGAGCATGGTAGGTTCCTTGTACCCCTCCCTGGCCAGGGGGCCGATTGACTTCGTCACCGCGCCTCCCGCCCCGAACTTCAGCGCTTCAAGCACCTTCGGGAGCGAGTTACCTTGTACGCCCGATGCCAAGAGAAGGGGGTTTGCGAGCTGCAAACTGCCCATTTGCAACTTGATTGAATCGACGCTCAGGCGGTCCGCCCCCTGACCTGTTTCACCACTGCCTCGAAGTCCCCTTTCGTCATCATCCTTTTTTGATACAGTGTCTCGACGAGTTCGGTGACCTGAGCGTACGCATTCAGCCTCACTCCTACCCCTGCAAGATTCGCCTTCCCGCCCTCGAGACGGTCAACGAGGACCGCTACCTCCTTCACCGTGCAGCCGGTCTTCCGCAAGGCTTCGACCGCGGAGATGACGCTGCCTCCAGTCGTGACCAGGTCGTCGATGACCAAGGCCTTCTGACCGGGCCGCGTTGCACCCTCTACCTGCCTTCCGAGCCCATACCCTTTCTCCTCTTTCCTCACGTAGACCATCGGCTTCTTCAGCAGGAATGCGAGGGGCGAGGAAATAGTGACTCCGGCTGTAGCTACCCCTGCGACAACGTCAAAGTTGCCCTCTCCAACCCCTTCAGCCAATTCCCTGTAATCTTCTATCGCTTGAGCATAGACCTCGGGATAGCTGGGAATCACCCTCAGGTCCAGGTAGTAGGAGCTCCGCCTTCCGCTAGAGAGTGTGAAGTTCCCGAACCTCAGAGCGCCAATCCTAAAGAGTGCTTCGGCGAGGGCTGTCTTTCCAGCTGGGGTTCCAGATATCAAGAGATTCGTCTCACCAACTCGGTCCTCGGGCTGTAGCTTCCCTGAATATGAACCCGCGTTCACTTGAACCCCGGTTACAATATAAGGCTTGGTCAGAGCAACTGTGTTTGACGACGATGTTTGCGATTCCGACGACCTTGGAAAAGGGGTCCCAGCGGTCTCCGCTGTACGCCCTCGTTGCCAGCTCGAGAGGGTCTTCCCTGAACCTCCTTACGTCCAATCGTTCGTCCTGGTGAGGATTGTGGTATTAAAGAGGTCGAGGCGTCAGGTCGGTCTGGGCCGATTCCTGTCTAGGACCAGTTTGACCTCTTCGTCTTCGACTTGGTTGAAGACCTCATAGAATTCGCCGATAGCCAAGAAGGGGCCCGGTGTCTCTAGGCAGACGACTCGGTTCCCGTCGCCGGTCAGAGTCTCCACCGCGTCCTTCGGAGCCACGGGAACGGCTACCACTATCTCCTTAGGCCTCCTCTTCTTGACTGACATCACAGCCGCCGCCACCGAGCTCCCGGTCGCAATCCCATCGTCCACTATCACCACCACCTTCCCTTCCAGGTCAGGATACGGGGCGTCTCCCCTGAACTTCTTCATCCTCTCGTTGACCTCCTCCCTCTTCTTCCGGACCTGTGCGTCTAGGTACTCCTTACTCGCTCCCAATGACTCAGCCGCCTGCCTATCCATTATCACCTCCCCATCTTGTGTCACAGCTCCCAACGCGTACTCGGGTTCGCCGGGGGCTTCGATTTTCCGTGTGACTACGATGTCCAAAGGTGCGCCGAGCGCCTTCGCGACCTCGCCGGCGACGACCACCCCTCCCCTCGGGATCCCGAGGATAACCAATTCCTTGCCCTTGAACTCGGTCAGAGCCGCAGCAAGCTTCCTTCCAGCTTCGGACCTGTCGCGGAAGAGAGAATGGTTCAGGTAAGTCCCCGCCCTAGGGTCCGGGCTCGTGATATTTGGTTCACTCGCCTTCCCCTCAGCGGAGGTGGGGCTTCCCACAGACGACAGTTACAGCAGCGTTCCTCCATCACTGTTGCCCCGGTCTGCCCTCGGCTAGGCCCTCAGGCGCAATACCGAAGGGGTTAGCTCTCTCTAGGAAGCCCAGTCGAGACCCCGCCACTAGAGGTTCTGACCCTCTCCAAGGTGTCCGTAGCTCCTAGGACCCAAATCTCCCACTTGTCGCGTAGCTTCATGTCTACCAGTCCGAGCTTACCCTGAGGCACAGCGAGGATTCTCCTGACCGAGCCTCTCCTAAAGAGGTATGGCTGGAACCAGACGCTGGAGTGATTCTTCGAGCGGAACCTCTTCATGCTTGGCCTCGTCTCGCATTCGACTAGGACCAGCTCCTCTGTCCCTCCCTCCGACCTGTATCCCAGAAGGTCGGGTCTGTACGATGTCCAGGCAACCTTCCCTCCGGGAGGGAAGAGGGGTTCCTCCACAACCGCGTACCGCTCGCACTCGAGCTCGGCCCGCACAATGGCCTTCATCGCACGATGGACCGAAGACTCTGCCATCCAATACCGGCCACTAGGGGCGGATTTCTCTCCTCGGCTCCACATGATTACAGCTCGGGGTCATCGGTATCCAACCACTCGACTACTATCATAGCACGATAAACGCAGGCATAGCATTCGGCCCCGTGATACACATGTCAACAGAAAACTCCCTCTTTGTCAGCAAGTGGAGTCAAGTCAGAATAACAACTCAACGCGACAGCACTGAGTCAGCTCTCTCGCTGTTGACAGGATCACGAACAAGAGAGGCAAGCCGAATCGATACCGGTTACGCGCGAGGCCGGGAATATTCCGGGTTGCCCTCTGGCTCGGGGTCCAGTCTCGTGTTCAAGAGAGTCAGGTGCGGCTCGACGACCATGCTTAAGGAGGGCGGAGGATTCAGGAGGGACGAGAAATCTTCACCGAGAGAAGGTAGGTGTGGAGCCTCATGCTTGACACCGAATTCGGGCGGTGAAGAGATCGAAGCCCGACCAGGATCCAAGGCCTGAGCGGAGCGCGGAAGGAGAATCTCACCAGGCTCGAGTGAACAGACCGAAACAGCGAGGGGCGGCTTTGTTTGGACAAAACCGTTAAAGGCAGTATTTTACTCGGGACGATTTCGTTGAGCGAGATTTCAGCCCAGAACGGCGATACCGTATCTGTCCACTATGTCGGGAAGTTCCCCGGGGGAAAGGTCTTCGACACCAGCATGAAGGCTGAGGCAGTCAAGGATGGGATCTTCAGCCCGGCCCGCGACTATAAGCCTCTCCAGGTGGTCCTCGGCGCCCACCAGGTCATCAGCGGCTTCGAGGAGGCCCTGGTCGGGATGAAGGTCAACGAGTCCAAGGATGTCACGCTCCCACCCGAAAAGGCCTACGGGAAGACCGGCCGGCATCAGATGGCCGGAAAGACCCTCCAGTTCAAACTGCTCGTCACCAACATAAAGCGCCCATAGCTCTCTGAACCCCACCAGTTTAGCGTTCTTCGAGCAAACCCTGCAAGTAATTTGACAGTGAAGCTATTTACCATCGTCCACCATACCTGGGTTGACCGCGGTTGGCAAAGCGAGCGTTCACAATCGACATCGGTACCGAGAAGATCCCTGTTGAGGGGCACGCCCACCAGAACGTGGCCGTGAAGTACCTGATGAAACGCAGGCGAAGTCTGATCCTCACGAAGGACCCGGCCAAAGTGGAGAAGCTCTTCTCGGAGGTCCCGAGCAAGATCAGCATCATCGGCGCGAACGTGACCAAGACCTACAAGGTCTCCTGGGAGAGGGTCAGCACGGGCGAGTTCGCTGGGGCCCGCTTCACCTTCACTCTTGAAGAGGTCAAGTAGAGCAAGCTTTTGTCCTGGCACTGGCGACCGTCCTAGCTGGCATGAGTCCCAGTTTCAGGAAGAGCAGCTACGGGGACGCGATCGAGAAGGTTCGCTCCCAGCATTCCGACTCTATCAGATCGACCCACGCCACGGTGGAGTGCCCCAGATGCGGAACTAAGCAAATGATCGCCGACGCACCAGGCATGCGACGCTGCGTGAAGTGCGACTTCGAGTTCAGAAGGCTGACCTAAAGCCCGCTGCTTGCAGGTCGAGGTCTACGACGCGCCGACGCGCGCTCTAGCTCATTTCTCAGGAGGAGCAGAAGAACTCCTGGACCTTCATCGGCCTGCCTGTCTCTGTGCCGCCGATCCATTATCTACTAAATCTGTCTCGAACTATCGTTCCCGAATTTCGGATAATCTCGCGCTTCATTCTGCTGGCCGCAAGATCAGGGTTAAGTATCAAGTTCTGCCCCTTTTCAGCGTGGCAAGGCCGACTCTTGCTTTCTCGATCTCTTTGGTCGCCAGCATCAGCTACGTCATTGCTGGGATGATAGTGGCTGCAACTTCGTCCATAGCCGGTTCCTCTTTCAAGACTGTAGCGGGGGTAACTAGCGTAGCGACAGTTCTGGCAATCTGGGGCAGCATCGGCGTGGTCTGCGGCATCATCATGATAGTCGGGTCCCTGTTGATGAACAGCGAGAACAAGTCGAGGGTCAGGGCCGGAGCTATCTTGGTCCTCGTCTTCACAATCATCGGGTCGCTCTTCACCATCGGTGGTTTCATCATCGGCTTCATCCTCGGGCTGGTCGGTTCGATTCTTGGACTGACTTTGAAGCCACAGGGGTCCATGCAGACGCAGCCTGATCCTTCGATGTAAGGCGTCGCCGCTTCATCTTCGATGGTGGCGCTCAGGCGTCAGAACGCAGTGGGGAAGTTCTACTTGCCTTTCCCGAAGTGCTCTTTTAACGGGTTCCAGTAGTAATCCTTCCATCCCTGGGCGTATTCTTCGGCCTGCTCGGCCGGAACACTAGAGTGGACCATTGTCAACTCGGTCTGTTTGCCCTTCTTCTTGAGCGTCAGTTCCACCAGCGAAGGCGGGTATTCCGGGGGCCACTCGGTGGTTCTCCACTCGTGAACAACCCTCTTCCCTCTCTCCAGCACGAGGAACTTCCCTGAGATGTAGCCATCCCATGCCGTGAACTTGCTTCCAACCCTCGGCGTCCCGGTCGCGGGAGATCCCGTGAACTCTGCATGGTTCTGGGGGCTGACGTAGGCATCGTAGACATCTTCAGGGCTTGCACCGATGAGGACCTTCTGGCTGATCACTTTGAACTTCATACTGGCCAAGTCGCGCCCCCCAGGAACGCCAGGACCTTCTCGTTGAAGAACTCCGGGTTCTCCATGTGTGGGAAGTGTCTCGCCATGGGTACGCTGATGGCCCCGGCCTTCGGAACAGCAGCCGCGAGCAGCTTGCCGATCTTTCGCAACCACGGCGATGTGGACTCGCCGTTCAATATCAACGTCCTCGCAGAGATCCTCAGCGCCTCGGTTGCCGTGAACCTCGGGAACTCGGTCCTCAACTCCGCGATCGTCCTCGCGTTGTCGAGCATCATCTTCCTCGTCTGGTCGGGCATCCCTCTGTAAGCACCAGGCCAGTCTTGGACCCCGTCCACGTTCAGCTCCACGGCCTTCCCCAGGTCGCCGGCGTCCAAGGCCTTCAGCGACGGCACGAGGCTCCTGCTCTGGAATCTCCTCGCGGCCAGGGCGACCGACGGGCTCCTGAACAGCAGCCCGAGAAGCTGGCCTGCGCTCTTCTGATTTGCAACCAGGAGCGTCGAGACCGCCGGTTCGACCAGCACCAGTGAGTGGACCAGGTCGGGGTGGTCTGCAGCCAGATAGGCAGCAGCGAACCCTCCATACGAATGTCCCACCAGATCCACAGGCCCGATGGCGAGCTTCTCGATGAAGCCTTTCAGGTCAGCCGCGTTGTTTCCCACAGTCGAGTCGGCGAGGTCGCCCTGTCTCGGGTTGGGGGCGGCGTATCTCCTGCTCAGGGCCACCATCCGCTGCGCCCTCGAGAAAGGCCCGACCTGGGCTGCCCAGGCTCGATAGTCCGTGGGTATCCCATGGACGAAGACGACCGGCCTTCCAGTCCCCTTCTCCTCGTAGTAGAGGTTCACTCCACCAACATCGATGCTGGGCATTTCTGGCCCCTGACGGTCCAGCCGCTATATTTGCTTGCTCAGGTGCCCTTCTTCCAGGCCTGGGCCCTCTTGCAGAAGTCGTCCGACTCTTCCATGGCCTTGCTGCAATGCTTGTAGTGGTTGACCACCTCTCTGAGCATCTCCTCGACGGGCGTGGGTGCACCCGGACACTGAGAGTCCAGCTGAGCCCTCACCTCCATCAGGTTCTGCCAAACCTCAGAGGGTATCGTCACCCGGACTCCTTGATTGCTCGTCGCCATGGCGAGTTCTAGGAGGAAGTCCGTATTTCTGGGTTGAGAAGCACGCCCTTCGAATGGGCTCAGCAACTCGCACTCTCGTTCATCCCGCCTAAAACCCATACCCAATACGGACCCCGCATCGCCTGACAGGAGAGCGTCGCGCTTGACTCGGTATTGGGAATCTAGCTTACAGCTGCTTTCCGCAGTTGTTGCAGAACTTCGCTTCCCCCGCAACCGCAGTGCCGCAGTTGGGGCAGAACTTTGAAGCTCCCGCTGGAGACGGAGGGGCCTGTGGGGCCGCTTGAGTTGCCCCGCAGCTCGGGCAGAACTTCGCGTTCATCGGTATCATCGTCGCACAGTTGGTGCAGCTCTTCATCTGTCCCTGTGTCATCCCCTGGGCCATCTGCCCTCCGATCGCGGATCCAGCCCCGATGCCAGCACCGAGTCCGGCGAAGACGCCCGCTCCGCCCGACGGGTTCTTGGCAGCGTCGTCAATCGCTTTACCGGTCTGGTACTGCATGTAGTTCACCCCGAGGACCTGCATTTCGGATCTGGTATCGATGGCCTTCTGGACTTCGTCGGGGAGGCTGATGGTGAGACCTGAAACCTTGTTAATTTCCATCCCGTATTGCCCCAGGTTGTCGGCCCCCTGCGCGAGGACCATCTGCTCGATGTTGGGCAGGTTCGCGGCCAGGTCTGTGACCTTGAGGCCCTGGGCCTTCATCTTGCCGAGGGCGCTGTACACTAGGATCACGATCTGCTCCTTGATCCTCCCGTCCACTTCCTCGGTGGATTGGGCGTTGAACGTTCCCACGAACTGGTTGATGAAGAGCTCAGGCGAGGAGATCTTCCACCGGTACTCCCCGAAGATTCTCAGGCTGACGATTCCGAAGGTCGGGTCGGTGAACTGGTAGGGCTGCGTGCTCCCGAACTTGCCGTCCATGTACCTCTTTGGGACGTAAAAGACCTCGGCCCACTGCTGAACACCTATGAAGAACTTCAGGAGCTTCCCAACCACGGGCGCGTTGAAGTCGGTCAGCGCGTACCTGTTCGGCTGGTCGAAGTAGGTAAGCACCTTTCCGTCTCTATAGAAGACCGCGATTTCGTCTTCCCTAACGACGATGTTGTCATTGAGTTTGATTTGTCTTGGCACCTTGTACAGAGCACTGCCCTGCTTGTGCTCGTCGTCCCACGCAATAGTAGTGGAGCCGAAGACACTGCCGCCCGTTGCCGGTGTTGCGTCCGATTTCTTTCCGAACAACTCTCCCTTTCACCTCTACTGGAGGGCGATCCCCTCTATCGTCTCCGTCCTAATCGACCACTTCTGCCTCACATCGGCCAGTGCCTTAGAAAGCTGGCCCAGCTTGATCTGGATCTGACTGGGCGCCGTGCTGTCGTAACTCAGGTTCCCTGCGCTCGTCGAGTCGTCGAGCTGGAAGACCGCGCTCACGAACGCGTAGTCGTAATCGTAGAGCTTGTTCAGTTTGTCCTCATTGATCGTTATCGGGGCGACCCACCCGGCGTATCCCTGGGCTGCGTGTCTGATCTCTCCGCTGAGAGTCTGCACCTGCGAGATCAGAGAGCCGACCGTCGTCAGGTTTGTGAAGTCGGTGGCGGAGGCCATCTGTTTCCTCAACTGCTCCAGGTTCCCCTTCACCTTGTCCATCCTGTCTGCCACCTGGTTCCTCAGGAGCTCGTCTGAGACCCTGATGTCCTCCTTCGTGCGGTAGCCTCTGAGACCCGGTATCAGGAGCTCCAGCTTCTTCATGGCGCCCCTGTTGGCTTCGACCTGTTGCCTGATGTCTGGGTTGCCTTGAGACATAACTCTTCAAACTATCGGACAGCCAGCATCGATATAAGGATTGGCAATGCCTGTCGGTCCTGAGGACGGTTTCCCATTCATTGGACCTGGGCGAGCTGAGGATCGGCTGCAGCGGCTGGTCCTACAAGGACTGGCTGGGGCCATTCTACCCAAGGGACCTCACGCCCAGGGACTACCTCAAGTTCTACTCGAAGGTCTTCGACTGCGTCGAGGTGGATTCCAGCTTCTACCGGATCCCAAACGCCTCCTTGGTCAGCCAGTGGAGGAGCGTTACTCCGCCGGGCTTCCTCTTCTCGCCCAAGCTCCCGAAGAAGATCACTCACGAGAACAAGCTGAAGGACTCGGACTCGACCCTGCTCTACTTCTACAGCGTCGTCAGCAAGCTCAAGGAGAAGCTCGGCCCCATCGCCATCCAGCTGCCACCCTCGGTCAAGCTCGAATCGCATCTGGGTGTGATGAAGGAGTTCGTCTCCAAGCTGAGCCCCGAGTTCAGGCACGCAATCGAGTTCAGACACAAGTCTTGGTTCACTCCCGAGGTCTACGCCCTCCTGAGGAAGAACGACATCGCCATGGTCTGGTCCCTCAATCAGTACCTCGAGACCCCGGCGGAAGTGACGGCCGACTTCGTCTATCTCCGCATGGTCGGCGATCGCGAACTGACCGAATTCAAGGGTATCCAGAAGGATCGGTCCCAGGAGATGAAGCGCTGGGCTTCGATAGTCCGGGAGACTTCGGGGAAGTTCGAATCTGGATACGTCTTCTTCAACAACCACTTCGCCGGGTTCAGCCCTGAGTCGAACAACGAGTTCCGTAGGTTGCTGGGGCTTATGGAGCTCGACTGGAAGGCCCAAGGCAGCGAGCAACGGACACTCTTCGGGGCGTAGGTAACCCATGCCCAGCGAGCGCAGAGCAATCCTGCACGTCGACCTGGATGCGTTCTATGTCTCGGCCGAGGTCCGGGAGGACCCGAAGCTGAGGAGCCTGCCCGTGGTGGTAGGCGCCGACCCCGAGGAGGGAAGAGGGAGAGGTGTCGTGGTAGCGTGCTCCTACGAGGCGAGGAAGTTCGGTCTGAGGTCCGGGATGCCGATCTCACAGGCTTTCCGACTCTGCCCGAATGCGACCTATCTGAGGCCCAACTGGGGTCTCTATGAGCGCGTGTCCGAGGAGGTCATGGCGACCATGAGGGCCTATGCCGACAGGTTCGAGCAGGCGAGCATCGACGAGGCCTTCCTGGACGTCTCCAGTAAGGCGCCAGACGCAAACTCGGCGAAGCGAGTCGCCCTGGAGGTCAAGCGTGCGGTCAAGGATGGGCACGGTCTCACGTGCTCGGTCGGAGTGGCTCCCAACAAGTCGGCCGCGAAGATCGCCTCGGACCGGAACAAGCCAGATGGCCTTACAGTCGTGCCCTTCGATGACGTCGCGGGCTACCTTGCCCCGTATCCGGTCGGCGTGGTGCCGGGGATAGGGCCCAAGACGCAGGAGTTCCTGAAGGGGAAGGGCATCCAGACCATAGGGGAGCTCCAGAAGCTCGACGGAAAGCAGCTTCTCTCCTGGTTCGGCAAGAACGGGGTCTGGCTCTGGGGGGTGGTACACGGGGAGGAGGCTGTCGAGGTGAGGCAGCAGGAGTTGCCGAAGTCCCTCAGCGTCGAGAAGACCTTCAAGGACGACATCAGCGATTTCCCGACGCTGAAGCGGGAGGCCTCTGACGCCGCTTCTGAGCTCGTGCGGCGGGTGAAGGCTGCGAGGCTCGCTTACAGGGTCGCAGGCATCAAGATCAGGTTCCGGGACTTCGAGACTCACACCCGGGAAAGGACTCTCGTCAGCCACACGGACAGCGAAGAGGCACTCCTCAAGATCGTCGGAGCGCTCCTGGACGAATTCCAGGCGACGGAGCGGGCCTTCAGGCTTGTAGGTGTGCGCGTGTCTGACCTTCAGCGTATCTCTTCCGAGCCCTCGAGGCTCGACGACTGGGCCAGGACCTGAGCCGGCGAGACGGCCTCCTCGGGCAGCCTCGCGTTCTTGAACATGAACCAGAACGCGGTGATCGAGAAGACGTAGAACACCGTGGCTATGTAGAAGGGGAGGCCCAGCAGGTGGTCCCCGATCAGAACGTATCCCACGGTAGTGCTTAGTGAATTCGGGAGCCTCCAGAGGGCGGCGGTCACACCGGAAGCCATCCCCCTCTCATCGGGCGAGACCAGCCCCATCAGGAGCGATTGCCCCAGGGGGTTCGAGAGATTCATCAGGAAGACCCTAACAGTGTAAAGCGAGACTGCGATCGCGAAGGTCGGCGACAGCGGGACCGCGACCATGAAGAAGGTGGAGAGAGCCTGGGTCGTGACTATTGCCTTGACGTGCCCCAGCCTCTTGGCGAGACGGGGCGCCAAAAGCACAGCCAGGGCGGTCAGGATGCTCGACACGCCGAGGAGTGGCCCGCTCAAGGTGTCGGGAATGCCGTAGGCCGCCGAGAACCAGTAGGTCATCAGAGGGACGAAGAGGCCTGCGCCCAGGGCGATCGCCAGACTGTAGACGGTGTATCTTATGATGACCTTGCTGGATTTGCGCGGCAGGATCGACCTGCGCTGTCCGGGAGCCGGGATCTTGGTCTCGTGAACCCTCAGGATCAAGGGCGTGATCGACAGGCTGATGAGTGCCACGGCAATGTACAGGACGACGTGGGCCTGACCGACGCTCAGGCCTAACTTCTCGATGAGGACCACCGAAGAAATCGCGAAGGCGCCGGTCGCCCCGGAAATCCAGCTCAGAAGAGCTCCCAGCGAGAAGGACGCCGTCCTCTTCTCGTCTCCCGCCCTGTCGGCGAGCAACGCGTTGAATGACACGGCGAAGGAGGCTTCTCCTAGGCCCTCGACGACCGCGGTCAGTAGGATCAGAGGCAGGCTCCTGGTGAGAGCGAAGCCGAGCAGGCTCGTGCCGGCGCAGAGATTGCCAAGGATCAGCATCTTCCTCCTTCCGTACCGGTCTGCCACGATCCCTAGCGGGATGCACATGGTCGCAACGGTCACGCCCATGGTGGTGATGGTGACTCCGGTCCAGAACGGAAGGAGCCCCTGGACATTAGGCAGGAAATAGGACAGGTCTGTGTAGATGAAGCCCACGGCCAGGCCTGGTGGGACGCTGAGGTAGACCAGGAGTCTGGCCTCCCTCGGAATTCCCTTGTACTCGTCGAGCACCGTGAGTCCCGACCGGTTCCCTGGTGCCTGTATAAACGGACAATCGGAGAGGAGCGCTGCATAGCATGAGTTAGGCATCGATGCACATCCGATTTGGTGTTTGAATGAGACATGCTTCGGGTCCGTTCATGCAATCATCGAATGGATCTTTGAGAAGAGACGGAACAGCCCTAGCCGTTTATAATCAGGCACGAAGCAAAGTGATTTGCCTTGAGAGACAAGAATGCCTCGAAGGTTCCGCTGGCCGTGCTGTTTCTCTTTGCCATTCTTGGCTCCGTACTTGTCTTCCTGTCCGTACCCCCTTACGCTCTTGCCCCAGCAATGCCCGCGGGGGTCGCCTCGCCCACGGTCGCGAATGGCTCCACCTCCCTCGGCACGAGCCCCACTGCCACTAGGGCGGTGCAGCTTCCCTCAGCTGTCGTCAACATCTATGATCTCTATTCGTCGCCTCCGGTGCCGACCGGCCTCGCCGACTACGGCGTCCTGAATTCGTCGGGCACGCTGATTCCTTACGAGCAGGAGGCTTCGCAGGTGACGGGCTACGCTCTGATCAATGGGATGAAGGCCTACAATGCGACGCCCACGGCGGGTTCCAGCCCCTACGGCGCCGGCCTTCAGCTCAATGTCATGCTCCAGGTCAACACGACCTCAGGGCAGTACGTCTATTGGCTGCAGAACACGATGACCTTCTACACCAACAACGACACGGCTTTCTTTGTGGACAACATCTGGAACGACTCTTCGGCGATCTCCGGCCTCAACCCCTTCGCGATTTCGGGGGTCGGGTCCGTCTATTCCTCAGAGTACTACGCCACCGGGACCTCGTCCTTCTCGTACAAGACACCCTACGCGGTCAAGCTGCCCATCGCAGTCTCGCGTTCGGGTAGCAGCGTGCAGGTCAGCTTCGGATACCAGGAGGCATCGGGCGGCCTTCCCCTCCCGGCTCAGACGACGTTCTACGACCGAGTCACGGTCACGGAGGGCCATCCAGTCAAGGACGCGGCCATAATCGTCAGCGGCTACCATCTGGACCCGTCAGGTCACTACTTCGACGCCGAGCTCGTGTTCACTGGGGACACCAACGGCGCTCTCACGACCTTCACAAAGATGGACTCCACTCTCAGCATCACCTATACTCTGACCAACGGCCTAGTCAGGCCTCCGATCTCGACCTATGAGTTCGGCAGCAACACGGCGGAAGGCTCCTACAACCTCGAGACGAGCCTCGTCCAAGGCAAGTTCCACGTGGGCCTCGGAACGGTGGATTTCGGCAAGAGCTTCGTCATCAAGGCGAGCCCAGTCATCATCAACACACCGTCCCATCTCGCGATTACTGCCGGCCAGTCTGTCTACGACCAGGTCGCCCTGGTGGGGGGTTTCAGGGCCGGAGGATCAGTGACATACGAATACTTTTCGGGTGGTGCCTGCTCGGGAGCCCCCGTGAAAGTGGGCGCCCCGGTCACCGTCACCAACGGAGTGGTGAAGAACTCTGCCTCCGCCGTCTTAGGCTCGGTTGGGACCTTCAGTTGGAGGGCGGTCTACAGCGGTGACTCGCACAACCAACAAGCGACCAGCCCCTGCGTTGCATTGACGGTCCTCGTGTCTACCACATCCCCCACTCACACGACGATCTCCTGCACCAAATCGTCCTTCCCGTCCGGAACTAAGGTCACCTGCACCGCGACTGTGACCGGCTCATACTCTTCACGGACCGGAACCATCACGTGGTCGAAGACATCAGGAACGGGGACCCTGTCGGTCTCCTCGAGGACCTGTACATTGGTGTCAGGAAAGTGCTCGGCGACTTTCACGGGAGTCGCCACAGGGGCGCTCAAGATCGAGGCGACCTACAGCGGGGATCCTCACAACCCATGGAGCGCAGGCACGATCGCCCTGACCGTCACCTAGGGCAAGCATGCGTGGCCACCCGATCCGCTTGATTCCAGCGAGCTACCAAAAGCCTTCAGAGCTCTGAGAACCTCCTCCGGACATCACCAGGGACGATCCGGGCCCAGTCGAAGGACACGAAAAGAACACTCTTGTTGAGATGGCGGAATTCCGCCGGGATAGACTTGTCAATCGCAGTCCAAGGTCTGACAGATGATCTAAGAGCAGGAATTTGCATGCCGCTTGACTGCATACCGCGTTCTGAGCACCAACACGATTGGCAGCGCGATCCCTATAAGCACAACGAGGTTAAGCGGAAACTCAGGGATCGCTAGTGTCGACGTGCCCTGAACCGTCGTGGTCGTCGATGTGGTGACCTGAATGATTTCGGACCCGTTGATTGTGTAACTCTTGCTCCAGCTTGCACTGGATAGAATTAGTATGCCGTTCCTTCCAGTTGCAGCGACAGTCAAGGCGTCTCCGGTATGCGAAAGTGATGTGATGTTGCAGTTCGACAGGGACGAGACCCAGTATCCAGTCGCGTTTCTCATCTCACCCTTGAACAGCCAAGTCGAAAGCAAGAATGCAGGAAGGGTCTCCGTGTTGGCAAAGTCTCCGTGAAACGGCTGGTTGATCAGACTCCCACTGACGTTTGACTGGTAGACCGCGTCCATGCTCGCCAGGACAGAGGTGCTGTTGAACGGGACGCCGCCCAGCATCAGGCCTGAGGCCGCCTCGCCGTACTGAAAGGTCCAGGCTGGGATGACAGAGCCAAAAACATTCAATCTGATGAAGTGATCTGAATCTGAGGAGAAATCGCCAATCACACTCCGATAGCTGGCTAAGTCGTATGGGCTATTCGTGCACTCGTACAGATGGTAGAGTGCCGCCGAGGCCCAACCGTATTCCTCGATCGAAGCCCCGGGGTTGTGTCCGACGAAGTCCCTGGTGAAGCCTTCGACCGTTGAGTTGCACCCGTACAATGTGAAGCCAGCCAGGGCAAGAAGGTTGGTCGACCTCGAGTAGGCGTCGGAGGGGCCAGAGGAGTTGTAGCGGTCATAGTAGGAGTTCCAGTATCCACGCGCAAGACTCGCAAGAGTCGCATTCTGAGGGTCCGATGCTGCTTCTAGGGCGAGACCGTAGGAGACGAAACCGAAGCTCACCGGAGGCGCGACGGACTCATTTCTTGGGTCGGAAATCATGCACTTCGCTGTGTCGGACAGGAGATGGTAGTCCATGTGGTCGATGGGATAGGCTTCGGCGTAGACGGGGGTGCTCAGCTCACTTCGTGCTGTGGTGCTAACTTCGTAGCCCAGTCCCACCCAGCTGAGGCCGCCAAAGGCACCATCCCGATACCAGTGCTCAATGTCGTAGACTCCAGTCGCGTTGAACCTGAGTGCTACGGAATCCTGATCGAGGGCGCTCGTCCGGTTTGAGTACGCAACTACCAGGCCGCCGTCTCTCTGTGGAGTGGCACCGTCGAATGGTGCTGCCCGATTCAGGTTTCCGTCTGCGTCGAAGACCGTGGCGTTCTCGAAAGCGTATTGCTTCAGGGTCCCATTCGAACCGGCGAAGGCCTGCAGATAGATGTAGTCTCCGGCCCCGAAGGTTGTATCCAGGGGCTGGACCTGCAGGCTGACCTTGGCATAGGGCTCTCCTATGCTCATCGTGACATTGAGATAAGTGTAGAATGACAGCCCGCTGAAGGAGAAGAAGGACTTCTTCACAAAGCCACTCGGGATGACTTGGACGACTGACGAATCTGCCCTGTGTGCGGCCCCGTCATACCAGATTCTGTCCGCTGCGAGGAAGCCTTCGAGCTGTGGCGATGCGTAGTAGTCTCCGAGCGAGAGCTGTGTAAGATTTCCCGGCTCGGACTTCGACCCGTTGGACCCCCACAGGAGGGCGATTCTGTTGCTAATCGAGAGGTTCCCTGAGTAGCTCCAGGGTTCAATCATCGAGCTGTTCACCAGAACTTCTGGCAGATAGAACGATGATGAAGTCGAAGAAGAGCCCAGTCCCTGCGACTCTAGGAAACTCAGTGCGTGTAATGCCTCCGTCGCGTTGCCGGTTATCATCGTCGTCGAAAGAATCTTTCCGGCGTCGTCCGTCCAGAAGTTCTGGTAGTCAATGTCGCTTTTGCTGAGCTCGTCCCTGTAACCCCAGCCTGGCACCCAGTGAAGAGCGAGGGTCTGCTGAGATGATGCCGTGAGCGCAGGCTGCATTTGGGCAAGGACAAGAGCTGCGATGATGACGAAAGCCAACGACGCAACCTTGGTTCTGACCATCTAGGTCGAGTGCTCCATCATGGAAACTGCCGGCCTGTTACTATGAGCACCTCTCTACTAAAAGCATCGTTAACCGTCGCTATTGCCCCCGCCAGTTTTGTCTGGTCTCCATAGCGCGCGTCGGTGAGCTGCAGACTTAACAGAACTCAGAGACGCCTGATACCAGATGTAATAAAGAGCTCACCTTGAATTACAACAGAAGAAGAGACATCCCTTTTCGCATTACACAGGGAGTAGTTCTCGCTAAATTGCTGAAACTGTGTATCTTGAGTTAGGAGGATAACAGACCGAAGGAGTAGAACATGACCGAGGGAATGACGCTCTACGAAGAGGTCTGGGAATGCCGTTTCCCCAAGAGAGAGGTAGTCGAGGAGGAATTGCTCGACCTGATAGCCCTGGCCCCTGACCTGATCAAAGACCTTCGCTCCCTGTTCAAAGAAGCGGTAACCGATTCTCTTGCGAACATCCTTCCTGAGAATGAAGCGAGAGCCTTGCTCATGCTGATTGCATGGACTGACTTTGAGGACCCATCCAGAGTTTCAGAGGCACTTGATTCGATTCTAGGTGAAGGCTCCCGGATACTCAAGCACGCCATACTAGAGGAATTCCGAGTCAACGTGCACATACTCTTGGGAAAGGTGAGGAGGGGTGTTATCAGCAACGGCCCGGTCCCTGACACCAAGAGAATCCTCAGGCGTGGCCCATCAACATAAGAGAGCCAACCGCCGAGAGCCTTTGTGGAGTAAGCGAAATCCAATTGACCGTAGATGCCCGAAGAGGGCGAAGAATTGGATGAAGACCTCGACGAGTGATCAGACGGGGGCAAGGGGAAGAGGACTCGGAGATTATCGGCCTCTGAAACAAGTGTCAGAGTAGCTTTCCTTCTGGTTGAATCGACTGCCAACCGTCAACCTAGCAGAACCCCCGTGCCCAATCGTTAATTACGCACGGCAAGCCCTCGTCTCTGCGCCAGCCGTTGAGCCACCCTTCTCGTCGAAGTGCGTCTGCAAGGACCAGAGCCGGTCTCGGCGCTCCGAGGCTCAGTCCCGAAGGGTATGTCTCCGTCGGAGTCGACGTCGGGGGGACGTTCACAGACGTCATGACCTTCGACGGGCACACTGGCGCGCTAAAGGTCCGCAAGTTCCCGACTTCTCGGAACCCATCTTGGGCAATCTCGAGAGGCCTCAAGGAGCTCGGAATTCCACCAGACGAGATCTACCTGTTCACTCACGCCACCACCATGGCCACGAACGCGCTCCTGACTGGCTCCGGCCTGGCTCGAGCATCGCTCGTCACCAACGAAGGGTTCAGGGACGTCCTGGAAATAGGAAGGCAGAGGCGCCCAGAAATCTACGACCTCGGGACGAGAAGGCCGCCACCACTCGTAGAACGCAGGTACAGGTTCACCGTCAGGTGCAGGGTCGGGGCGGACGGGTTGGTCCTCAAGGCCTTGGCTGAAAGCGACGCCGAGTCCGCGGCCAAGAAGATAATCGAAGGAGGATTCGAATCGGTGGCCGTCAGCTTCCTCAACTCGTACCTGAGCCCCGAACACGAACGCCTAGTGCGGGACACGCTCCATCGCCTGGGGTACCACGGCCACGTCAGCATCTCGAGCGAAGTGGACCGGGAGTACCGCGAGTTCGAGCGGACCAGCACCACAGTCGTCAACGCCGTCCTCGCGCCCATGACGGAGGGCTACCTCTCTCGACTTCAGGCGTCCCTCCGCAGGATGAGGGTTAAGGCACCGTTCTACGTGATGAACTCGGACGGAGGAATGAGCACTGTCGCATCCGCTTCGGTCCGTCCTGTGATGACAATCGAGTCGGGGCCGGCGGCGGGCGTGGTCGCCTCCAGCAAGCTCGCCCGGCATTTGGGCTTGAGGAAGGTCCTCGCGTTCGACATGGGCGGGACGACGGCGAAGGCGTGCACGGTTGTCGGCGGCGAGCCCGACATCACCCGTGAATTCGAAGCGGCCGGCAGGACCCACAGCGGAAGGTCGATTCGGGGGAGTGGTTACGCAGTCAGGGGCTCGTTCATCGACATCGCCGAAGTCAGCGCTGGCGGCGGGACCATCGCCTGGCTCGACGAGGCAGGCCAGCTTCAGGTGGGTCCCGAAAGCGCAGGTTCGGACCCCGGCCCCGCCTGCTACGGGCGCGGAGGAACGGAGCCCACTGTCACTGATGCGAACGTGGTCACGGGCAGGCTCAACCCGAGGCATCTGCTCGGCGGCGAAATGCCGATCGAGGCCGACCTTGCGACGAAATCGCTCACCAAACTTTCGACGGAAGGCGACTCTGCCGTACCAGGCCTTGCAAGGGCAGTGATCAGGCTCGTGAACGACGACATGGCAAAGGCCATTTCGATCGTGAGCGTCGAACGCGGGCGGGACCCCCGGGAGTTCACCATGATGGCGTTCGGAGGCGCAGGCCCCATACACTCCTGCGACCTCGCGGACGAAATGGGGATCCGAGAGATCATCGTCCCCGTTCACGCAGGGCTCTTCTCTGCCTACGGCCTGCTTGTGGGCGACCTCACCAGAACCTTTACTGCGCCGGTGATGGACTCGCCTGGGCAGCTGAAGAGACGATTCGAAGAGCTCCAGGACGAGGCGCGACGCGAGATGGAGCGCGAGGGATTCCTGCGGTTCAGCATCGAGCGGTTCCTGGAGGCGAGGTACCTCGGCCAGTCCCACGAGCTGCTAATGCCCTACGAGGGAGACGAGAGGGTCAACGGGGCCTTTCAGACGCGGCACAGGGCTCTATACGGATACGCGTCTCCCGATCCCGTGCAGGTGGTCAACATCGGGGTCCGGGCCAGGATCGTTGGCGCGGAGCCGGTGGGCCTGAAACAGGAATCGGTCGGCCGGCCTCGAAAGCCAAGGAGGAGGGAAGCCTGGATAGGTGGCACCACACAGGAGGTCGATGTCTTCAGCAGAGAGACGATGCATGAGGGCGATTGCGGGCGGGGCCCCTGCGTCATCGAGGAATACGATTCCACACTCGTGGTCAATCCGTCGTGGTCCTGGCGGGCCGAGGAGTACGGTACGAGGCTGGAGAGATGAAGGCCGATCCTGTAACGCTGCACCTGATCAGCAATTCACTCCTCTACGCCAGCGAGGAGATGGGACTTGCTCTCCGCAACGCCGCCTACTCTCCGAACATCAAGGAGCGCATGGACCACTCCGCGGCGATCTTCGACGGGGAGGGCAGGCTCCTCGCCCAGGCAGAGCACATCCCGGTCCATCTCGGTTCGCTACCCTGGGGGCTGAAGAACATGATCGAGGCCTGCAGCCGCGAGTCGCTGGATCTGGAAGACGGTTCGATGGTCGTCTCCAACGACCCCTACATCACAGGCACCCACCTCAACGATGTCACGGTGGCGGCCCCGGTCCACCATCGGGGCGAACTCGTCGCCTTCGTGGTCAACAAGGCGCACCATTCCGACGTTGGGGGGAAGGTCCCCGGGAGCATCTCGATGGAAGCCAGGAGCCTGTTCGACGAAGGCTTCGTCCTGGAGCCGGCCTACTTGGTGAAGAAGTCCGAAATCCTCGACCGGACCGTCGAGAGGTTGTCCTCGGCGTCGCGGACTCCGCAGGAGAGGAGGGGCGACATCAGGGCGCAGGTGGCCGCGAACGTCACCGGCGCCAAGCGGGTCGGCGAGATGATCTCGAAGTACGGAACGGCGATCTTCGGGCTTGCCGCGACCGAGGCTTTCAGGCACTCCGAGTCCATGACGGCGAGGAGGCTCTCCAGGCTGGCCCCCGGCGTGTACACCGCGTCGGACTTCCTGGAGGGGCCGGCCGGGGTAGAGCTCGAACTGAGGGCGAAGGTCCATGTCTCCCGGACTGACGTTGAGATCGACTACGAGGGCACCCACCGGGAGGTCGACTATCCACTGAATGCGGTCTTCGGTGTGACTCTTTCGGGAGCTTACTTCGTCCTAAGGTGTCTGCTGGGGGACGACATCCCCGCCAACCACGGAGCGTTCACCGTTGTGAAGGTCTCGGCGCCCAGAGGATGCCTGCTCAATCCGGAGCGCCCCCATCCGGTCGGAGGGGGGAACGTCGAGACGAGCCAACGGAACGCCGATGTCCTCTTCAGGGCCCTCGCCGGGGCCGCCCCTCTCGCCGTTCCCGCAGCGTCGGGCGGGTCCATGAACAACGTCATGATCGGAGGCAGCTTCCGGGGGCTCCCCTGGGCCTTCTACGAAACGATAGGTGTCGGGCTGGGCGGCCGGGCGACCACGGACGGCATCGACGGAATCCAGTGCAACATGACCAACACGATGAACACTCCGATAGAAGAGCTGGAGCGCTCCCTCCCGATCAGGATGACGAAGTATGAATTCAGGCAGGACAGCTCCGGCGCCGGAGAGTCCAGGGGAGGCTCGGGCCTGGTCCGCTCCTACTTGGCCCTGGCCGACGGCACGACATTCACAGTCCTCGCTGACAGAGAGAGGCACCGACCATGGGGGCTCTTCGGGGGGCGCCCGGGGAAGGGAACTGAAGTCATCCTGACCCGAGGCAGAAGGTCGATCAAGGTCTCGAGCAAGTCGACACTAGTACTGAGGGCGGGCGACGCGGTGGAGATCCGTACGGCTGGAGGCGGAGGGTACGGGCCCCCCGGGAGGAGAAGGGCCTTGGCCGTCAAGAGCGACATCGAGAACCAGCTGCTCTCCCCTGCGAAAGCACAACTAGACTATCACTCTCGAGTGGCGGAGGATGTCTCCTAGGAGCCCGGAAGGACGGGTTCCCACCTTGGAGATTTTCCGTGACACACGTTCGCTGCCGTCAGGACTTCCCGCTCAGCCTGTACAGCAGCCCATAGAGGCCGATCCCCAGAACGATGAATGCGATTCCTGCTACCCTTTCTTCTAGGATTCCCGCCGCCCATCCGACGACCAGAGTAAAGACTCCAATCACGATTATCAGCAGTGACGCGGAGCGCGAAATCGGGCTGACCTTCACCGACATGTATGGTCGGGCCATCGATTCAATCTGCCCAATTAAACGATTACCGAAATGCTCCCAAGACTAAGTCCCTCTTGATCGTCGCCGCGCCTGTCGGGAATCGAGAGTCGTGCTTGACGGGGAGGCTATTTGCTCTTCTTCGCCTCGTCCCTCAGGAGTTGGAAGAGCCTGAACTTGTCTCCCTCCCCTGGCGAAAGCGTGTAACCGCAAATTCGGCAATTCACGCCGTGTCCGGTCTCTCTTAATTCCAGCCTGCCACACTTCGGGCATTTCATCTCGTCCCGGATGGGCTCCTTCCTCATCAAGTCGCCCACTCGTCCGCCATGAGGGCTTTAAGCGTGCGCGAGTCGCCTCGCCGATGATGTGTGGGGCCCAGATGCGGACGCCCCTTGGCGCATCACCAGATTCTGACGATCGATTCCCTCTCGAAGGCCATTCTGCTCTGAGAGTACTTCCTGTAGACCTCAGGCGGCAGGGAGACATCCCCGAGGTAGAGTTGGCCCACGTACCGTCTGCATCTCGGGTCGAGGAAGCCGGTCTTCGGAAACCCCAGGGCGAGAGTGGCCTTTGCCATCACGCATGGGTCGTTGGGCTCCCCATTCGTCGGGTCGAGACCTGAAGGGATGTCGACAGCGAGGATGGGGACTCCCGAGGCGTTGGCATCCAGGATCATGCCGCGGACAGGCTCCCGTGGGTTGCCCTTCGAGTTGTACCCCAACAGTGAATCGATTAGGAGGTCGAAACCGACCAGCGGCGCTCCTGCAGAGCGAACCGGCGTGCCGGACCTCTCGATGGCCGTCAACTCCTTCGAAGGGACTGGGCCGATTGCCTCCCTCTCGCTCAAGACGACAGTGACGTCCGCTCCCCAATCGCGCAGGTGCCTACCCGCCACGAGACCATCTCCTCCGTTGTTCCCCTTTCCCGCGAGTACTCCCACCTTCCTCCCGAGCACGCTGCCCTCCAGCAGAGTTCTGGCGAGGGAGGCGACGGCCGACCCCGCATTCTCCATCAACGAGAGGACGTCCACCCTGAATCCCTCGATGGCATCCCGATCAGCCTCCTTCATCTCCTCGGAGGTAAGATAGGCGAGGCCGCCCTGGATGATCAAAGCCTCACCATATTCGCAGACAATCTATTTCAGTCTGAGGATTATCCGGGAACTGACTCCCAGACCAGATAGCCGCCGTCTCGGGACACGCGCGCTTCCACTCCCCTTAGCGCGCGCTCTTCTCGAAGGGCACCACTAACCCCTCTCAACGCGTATATCGGACTGCAACTCTATCACAGTCAGCCTTGAGGGCCAAAGAATCCTCGAAGGTTCCGCTTGCTGTCCTGCTTCTGTTCACCGTACTAGGTTCCACGCTTGTCATCTTCCCTCCTCCCGTCCTCGCTCAGAAACCATATTGCGGCGACACACTCACTGCCAACACGACTCTGACCGCTGACATGGGGCCCTGCTCGGGGAACGGTCTCGTCATTGGCGCCAACGGCATAACCCTCAATTGCGCCGGCCACAAGATTAGTGGCACAGGCACAAGCGATGGAAGCCCAGGGATTAGTATTCATTGGATAACAGGCGTCACCCTAGAAAACTGCAACGTTGAGTCTTTCAATGATGGAGTCTTAACGACCAACTCCTCTGGCGACTTATTCCTCGGGAACTCGGCGAGCTTCAACAGTGTCGCCGGCTTCAATCTTGGTAGCGTATCCGCTATTCTCACCGGAAACGAGGCGAACCACAATGGTTTGGACGGGTTCGACCTCAGCTCATCCACGAGCACACTCGCCGGGAACGCGGCGGACTACGACTACTATGGTTTCCTGCTTACCAAATCCTCCGGCGACACCGTCACCAATAACACGGCAAACGGGAACGCCGGCATCGGCTTCACGCTCTTCAACTCGTCGCGCGTCACCCTCAGGGGGAACACGGCGGACAACACCGGCATCTGCTGCTTTGGAATGGGCTTCGAGCTTTCCAGTTCCTCCGACGACAAGCTCACCTCGAACACCGCGGATGGCAACGGCGTCTTGGGCTTCTGGCTCTGGAACTCGAACAGCAGCACTCTCATCGGGAACACTGCGAACGACGACAAATACTTCGGCTTCGACCTTGGAATCTCCTCCAACGACAAACTCACTGCTAACACCGCGGACGGCAACGGCAACATGGGCTTCGACGTCGCATTCTTCTCCAACCTGAACACGCTCAGCGGGAATACGGCGAGCGGCAACGACTACGATGGCTTCTATCTCTACACTAACAGCAGCGTCTTCAGCGGGAATACCGCGGACGGCAACAAGCAGTATGGGTTCTTCCTGGACAGCTCCTGGGACGACACCCTCAGGGGGAACACGGCGGACTACAACTACCAGTACGGCTACTTTGACAACACCACTGGCTCAGGCACAGCAGGAACGGCGAACCTGTACCCGTTCGACGAGTGCAGCGGCAATTACGCTGGAGGTTCAAGTCCAGCGGGGCTCTGCACTCCGCCTCTTTCTCGCCCGACGATTTCGGCCTCGCCCACTTTGGTCGGGCAGGGCCAGTCCGCCACTCTGTCGGTCACAGAGCCGTTCATTGGTGGCAACTCTCCTTTCACATGCCAGTGGCTCGAGAAGCCACCGACGGCCACCAGCTTCAGCTCTCTGGGTAGCTCCTTCACGACGGGCTGCACTCGCTCCTCAAGACCCACAGTCTCCACGGGCGCCTTGGTGACCCTGGGGACCTGGATGTTCGAACTCCAGGTTAGGGACGCAACTGGTACGACCGTGGTTTCGCTCCCGGTTAAGCTGACCGTCCGGGCGCCCACGGTGACTTCCGTGTTGTGCACCAAATCATCGTTCTGGTCCAGCTTCTTCATCGCTTGCACGGCGACCGTGACCGGCACATACTCCTCGCACACCGGGACCATCACCTGGTCCAAGACTGCGGGGCCGGGACGCGTCACGTTCTCTTCGAAGACCTGCAGACTTGTGGGAGGCAGGTGCTCGGTGAAGGTTATGGGGATGGCTGCGGGGAACGTCACGATAGAAGCAACTTACAGCGGGGATTCGAACAACCTCAAGAGTGCGGGCACGCGTGTCCTGACGCTGATCTGAGCCTCTGGGCTCCGAACTCGGCTGTCGCGGTTGGGCTGTGTCGAAGGTCAGACTGGGAGTTCTTCCGTAGCGCTCGGTGGAATCTCGTAACCCCTTCTCGCTTCATACGTCGACGCCTTCTCTTCCAGCCCCGCCTTCTCCGTCCTCAGAGCCTGTAGCTCAATCTCGAGAGTCCTGGAACACTTCTCCAGCTCGAGCACGGCGATCCTTCCCTTCAGGGAGGCTATGTCGGCGAGGAGCGCCGCTTTCTCGGCCTCCATCGATCTGACCTTCTCTTTGAGCTCTGTTCTGCGATCGGCACATGCGGATACCGCTTCCATGGGTTTCAGTACTTCATCGACACTCAGGTCTTTGAGCGGGAAGACGAAAAACAGTTGATTCAGTCGTGAAGCTGAGTGAGTGCTGGCATGCAGCGGCGGGTCGGGGATTTTCGCCCGTTCTCCTGCCCGCAAGGGTTGATCGTCCAGAGTTTTCCGCGGGCGTCAACTAATTTTGCTCAAACTGGCATCCCGATTAGAGCCCGAGGGATATAGAAACCAAGTCCCACTCTCACCCAGATTGGCTTTCGCAAACAATTGGGAGAGAAGAGACCCCAGACCAGGTTTCATGGAGCGGATTCGCGGAACAGGGCGCGCTCCGACACCATTGAAGTTACAGATAGAGCAGGCGAACAGGCAGATCAGGGTTCTGATTTCACAGCTCGACGGAACGGTTGACAGGATCAAGCAGCGCGACGCCACCATCTTCAGGGGCGTGGTCACGTCGCTGGCGAAGCACGACGCGCAGCACGCTGCGGTCTACGCCAACGAGCTGACCGAGGTAAGGAAGATGGGCAAACTGGTAACACAGGCCCAGCTCGCGCTCGAGCAGATCTCGCTAAGACTCGGGACTATCACCGACCTCGGCGAGATCGCAACGACACTCGCGCCGGCAGTCTCGGTCATCAGGAGCATGAAGGATGACCTGAGGGTCGCGCTCCCCGAGGCGGACAGAGAGATTGGAGAGATCTCCGGGTTGCTCAGCAGCGTCTTGGTTGACGCGAGCTCCACCGGAGGGATCTCACTCAACTTCGACGTGGCGAACGAGGACGCCCAGAAGGTGATTGAGGAGGCCGCTGCGGTGGCGGAGCAGAGGATGAAGGAGAGCTTTCCGGAAATCCCGCTGAGCGTCGTGAGTGAGCGCGAGGAAGAAGGAGACCTCAGCGCGTAGAATACGGGCAGCTTCGACCGACAGGAATCGAATCCAGATTCCTGTTCTGTGGGGTTGAAATATCTGGAGAGGGCCGGACGATCCTACGGATGAAGATCGGGGGGAGAGACCGGAGGTCGTTTTCGAGCGAGGAACAGCCGGCGGAGCCCGCGCCAAGCTCTAACCGGTCCGTAGCCCTCCTCGTAGCTGCGCTGGTCCTAGTCGCCGCCTTTGTGCTTGTGACGCCCAACCTGCCTGCGCTAGTAAAGGACGGTTCGGGCTTTCTTTCCCATCTCACTTCGCCCCTCGGTGGACAGACTGGCACCAATGGTGCGGGCGGCCTCAACTACACCATCTACTCGCCGCTCATCGAGAAGGGAGGGGCAAACATCTCGTACCCGTTCGACTACGATGTCCTCTTGACCTACGCCCTGGGCCTCATCAACACAGACAGGGCCAACAACAGCCTGGGGGCTGTCACGCTGAGCGGCATCGATGTCGCCCAGCAGCATGCAGACTCGATGCTCCGTTACGGCTACTTCAGCCACAACGACACCCAGGGTTTCAAGCCGTACATGCGATACACGCTCCTCGGTGGACGGGGCGCGGTCGAGGAGAACATAGCAACCAGCTACACGAACCTGCCCTACTTCACATCCACGGCGTCCGTCGAGGGCGCGCTGAAGTCGCTCGAATATGCCATGATGTACAACGACTCCATCTGCTGCGGCAACGGACACAGGTACAACATCCTGTCGAGCCTCCACAACCAGGTCTCCATCGGGGTGGCGTTCAACAGCACGAGGGTCTTCTTCGTAGAGGACTTCGAGAACTACTACATCGACATCAACTTCTCTGTCTCCAGCTCCTACTACGTCACCATGACGGGCACTCCCCTGGAGGCAGGGCTCTCCGCCAGTGCAGTCTACATAACCTACGATAACACCCCTACTTCCGAGACGGCGGCGGAGCTCAATGCGGGTCCACGTGAATACGGATCGGGATCACTCGTCGGAGGCGTCCTCCCGCCCTGCGACTTCCTGTGTCCCACCTTCCAGCAGGGCATCACTATCCGCGCCGACAGCTGGACCTTCGCCGGCAACTCGGTCGACGTGGCATTCTCGCTGCGCGATTTCATCCAGCGCTACGGCCCCGGTGTCTACACCCTGTTTCTCGTCACGGGCACCGACACGTCGTCGGCCTTGACATCAATCTCCGTCTTCGTGGGCTGATCTCGAATCTCAGCCGAGCCCAAGGTTGGTCCTGATGGCCCGGGCCGTCTCCTCCATCTCTTCTGGCGAGAAGTGCTCCCTGCCCATGAACCTCTTCCTGTCCGCCATCTTGATCGGAATCACGTGGACGTGGACGTGGGCGACCACTTGGTCTGCTGCCTCACCGTTGTTCTGGATGAACCGGAACCCGTCGGCCCCCACGGCGGCCACGACCGCCTTGGAGATCCTCGAGGCGGCCTGGAAGAGCTCCGCAATGTCTCCCTCTTCCATGTCCCAGATCGTCTCGCCGTGCTTCTGAGGGCAGACGAGGGTGTGGCCCCTCGAGAAGGGAAAGGCGTCGAGGAACGCAAAGTACTTCGCACCCTCGTACACGATGTTCGAAGCAGCCTTCCTGTCCCGAATCCTGCAGAATACGCATTCTTCTGTTGGCGAGTTCGGCGAGCCGAATGCTATCCGCTTCAAGGGGTTCGACGCCTGCATCCTGCGCGAAGAACCCCTAAACCTTTGCTCTGCAACTGACATTAATACAAGAGAGGGTCTGACGGTGGGAGTTGATCTGCGAAAGGTGCCGTGCTGGCCAGCTCCTGGAGTACCAGCGCCAGGTCGGGAGCGGGGACAAGACGGTGACGATCAAAGGGACCAGATGCGATAGATGCGGGTACACGGAACTCGAGAATGATGAAGACATCTGGTCCGCGGTGGGCCTGTAGCGGGATCTCGGGCGCGCCTACCGCCCCTCGGCGGCGCGTGAACCTCCGAGAGCCAGCCTCTGGTACGCCCGTATGAAATCTATCGCGAACCTATCGGCTTCCTTTTCGGTGCCCCTGTGGCGCCCGCTTCTTGATCTCAGGTGGTGGTAGAATTCATGAATCATGACGAAGGGGTTGTAGAGGTACTCTCTCTTCGCCGCCAGTATCTCCTTCCTGCGCAAGGAGTAGATCGCGGCGACTCCCTTGGTTCGTCCCTCGACGACCCCGACCCCGAGCCTCGGTCTGTCGATTCGGTACCACTTGCTCAGCAGATCCAGTGCGTCCTCGGTCCGGGAATCGAGGATCATGGCCACGACCGAGGCCTTCATTTCTTCCTCGGAATCCGTCAACAAAACCGTTCGAGAGGCCCTGCCCACTTAAGGTCTTGGAGCGACACACGTCCCTTGAGTTGATGGTCAGGATTCCTTGATTCCCCGGTTCAACTGCCCCCGATGTCTTTTCCGGACCGATGAGCAGACGCAGGCACGTCAGACTGGATGGTCCGCGACCCGGCCGCTTCAGAGGACCGCCTACCCTCTTCTCGGTTGGGTAGGAACGCGCGCCTTCGACCCAGTCCGTACTCCCGGCTAGTGGGGAATAGGCTCCCCCAGACTCACTCCTAAGACATTGCACGCCGAGATGTCGATGTTCACGGCGTGCAGAGGGGTGAGCCGTTCTGATTGTAGCTGCAGAGGGTCCAGGCGAACGAAGTCCCGTTGTAGACCGGTGTGAGGTCCGCCCCCAAGGGCGCTTCCTCCCAATTCGTCCCGTTCAGTGTCCAGACGAACCAGGCGGTGGTCCGTCCGCTGGAGACGCCGTCTATGGCAGTCACGTAGTGCTCCTGGTAGACCGGGTTCCACGTCGCCTGAACGCTCCCGTTCAGAATGGCGAGCGTAGCTATGTACACGTTCCAGCCGGGCTGTATCGCCTCTCCTGTGAACGACCTTGTGGTTCCATTGCCGAAGTCGAGGAGCATGTTCGCCGAGTACCTCGCGGGGCTGGTCCCGTTCTTTGGAGCTAGCGCGAGGTACTGGTTCCAGAGCGCTCCCAGCGCCTGGCTGCCTTCGAGGTAGGCCGGCGTGCTGCTGTTGAGGTTGGAGAGGGCGTTGGTCAGCAGGGCGATGGTCCTGTTGAAACCAGCGAGGGACGAATCGTAGGACGAGCTGAGCTGGTTGTACTCGACCAGTGCCGTCTTCAGCTCCTTCACGTAGCTGTCGGTCTCAGAGGTCTGGTTCTGATACCGGCCGTAGTACAGGGCCGCTACGGCGGAGGTCACGAACAGGAGTGCGACGAGCAGGACGATGATGCCGGTCAGGATTCTATTTGATGGCATCTTGCACAAGTCCTCTTGCTACCTTCGGAAGGAGAATCAGGGTCGCAGGCACGAATGCGGCTCCGAGAACAAGGTTGCTCACTTCGTGAGTGATGCTGAAGGCGAGGGCGCCCGGGTTGAACTCGACAAAGAGTATCGCCCCCAGCGAGAGATTGTTCGCCAGGATCGCGGTGCCCAGGTTGGTCCAGAGGTCCCAGATCACGGTGGAGATGCATAGGAGGCCTGCGAGCAGGGCGCCGCTGTCACGAACTGCGTCCCACCTGCCCCTCAGGGCCCTCCTCGCGACAAGGCCTGCTACGACATACAGCAGCTCCGCGGAGATGAGGAAAGGCAGCAGGTACGCTCCGGAGGCGCCCCAGGGGCTGACCTGGCTCCAGATCAGTTCGGAGAGCACAGCCACCGATGCCCCGGCATAGGCACCGAAGACAATGGTCGTCATGAATATGACGGAGGCGTCGAGCTTGACGTTCGGGAAATCGGTTAGCGCCAGGTTCGACCCCACGACGAGTGCAGTGAGGATCGCGACCGTGGCCGCCGAGCGCGTCACACGCATGCTGGCTGGATAATCCATCCAATATAAAAGGAAAGCGAGGCACTCGCTCCCGAGCGGGAAACGAATTATAGAGCCATTGAGGGTCCGTCAGACTGGATGCAGCCACTGGCCAAGCTTCTTCAGAGCCCGAAGAGCAAGCCTCAGGGCCCATCTCCCACCTTCGAGAGAGCCCACCTTTTGCTCGCATTCCTCACTATCGGCGAAAGCGGGACGATTGGAAGGCATTCGCTCGCAGTGCGAGTCGGCCTGGGCGAGGGTGCCGTGAGGACCGTCCTAAAGCGCCTTCGCGAGGAAGGGCTCGCCGACGCTGACGCTTCTGGGTGCCATCTAACGAAGGGAGGTCAGAAGGTCTACTCTTCGCTCAGCAAGAAGCTCTCACCGTTAGCGGCCATCGAGGGATCAAGGCTCACCATGGGGGCCTCGCAGGTGGCGGTCTCCGTCAGCGGCGGCGGGGAGACGGTCAGGAGCGGCATCGAGCAGCGTGACTCTGCAATCGGCGTTGGGGCGGCCGGAGCAACCACCTACGTTGTGCGGGGCTCCCGGTTCACGGTCCCGGGGGGGTCCGACGACTGTGAGAGTGATTTTCCCAGCCGGGCATGGGCGGCGCTCAGGAAACAGCTGAAGCCGAGGAGCGGGGACGCGGTGATACTTTGCGGCTCTGACAGGGAAGAGACGGCCAGGCTCGGGGCTCTCTCAGCTGCACTGACCCTGCTCTAGCTACTGATTCTGGGGCTGCTCGCTTGCCTGGGGAGCTTCGCCAGAGGCGGGTTGGGGAGCTTCACTCGGTGCGGGCTGGGGAACTTCGCCGGTGGTAGGCTTGTTGACCTGTCTGTTGATTGCTTCCGCGAAGTAGTGCCCGGTGACCACGACCTTCACACTCTTCACGCCCTTCACCTGGGTCAGGTTGTCACGTATGTCCTGGGATATCTTGAGCGCGAAGATCGGCGGGCAGAACTGAGTCGTGGCGTGATACTCGACGTTTACTTCTCCGTCCCTGACGTCGATCTTGTCAATCAGGTTCATTTCTGCGATCGGCATCCCTATCTCAGGGTCAACCACCTTCGAAATCTGCTTCTGTAGCTCCCTTATGTCCACCTCTTCCACAGACATTGTTTCAAGACAAACGGCCCGTTCCCGCTATAAAAAACTGCCGCGATGTAGACTCTGCCAACTCATCTGCGGGGTAGAAGAATTGCTGAGTTCGCGCGTGCCTATTGCCAAAGCCTTAAGCAATCCCGGCGAGTACTCTGGGGCATGCCAGACATTACGACCTTCTTTCGTCACTGTCCATCCTGCGGCCGACGATTCGAGATCAGGCTCGTGAGCAAGGAACCGTTTCGTTCGGAATCCTTTAGCGAGAAGGATGAGCACGCCAAGGGTTCTCTCAGCAGGAGAGACGTGGCGGCACTGGCAGGGAGCCTAAGCAGCCCCGGCGGCATCTCCGGCAGCTCTTCGAGGCCCTACGGTCAGGGGACGATCGTCCAGGAAGATAAGCCATCTATCATAGACGTTGAAGAATTTCAATACGACTACAAGTGCAAGCACTGTGGGCATCAGTGGTCAGAGGTTCACGAGACCGATCGTAGAATGAAAGAGCCGAAGGGATACGGCGGAGACTGAATCCTGCACATTTCCCAGCACGAGAGAGCTGACGCGATCTGCGATTCCCGAGGGGGAACCGGCAGATTTACACCGGAGCACGCTCCGGATTCCTCCATTCCATGAAGCCTGACGATGTCCTCAGATCCATAGAGCAAGAGGCCCGCCTAGGAGACCTTCCAATAATCGGTCCAGTCAGAGGGGTCTTACTTGACGAAGTCATCAATGAACACCATCCGACCAAGATTCTGGAGGTAGGCACCCTCGTCGGATACAGTGCCATTAGGATGGCCCGGCTCCTGAAGAAAGGCGGCCGCATCACCTGCGTAGAACTCAACCCCGACCTGGCAAAGGTCGCAGCGTCAAACTTCGGAAAGGCCGGACTTGCAGACAGGGTCGAGGTCCTGGTGGGCGACGCGAAGAGCGTCCTTCCCAGGGTCGAGGAGAGCTACGACATGGTCTTTCTCGACGCAGTCAAGGGCGAGTACCTCCAGTACCTGAGGTCCTGTGAGCGTCTTCTCCACTCGGGCAGCGTCGTGGTCGCAGACAACGTGAAGTCACACTCCGAGGAGGTCGCCGACTACCTGGATTACGTGCGGAATTCTGGACGGTTCAGCAGCACCTACAGAGAGGCCGAGGCCGACCACGGACACGGCGCCAGGAACTCCGAGCCGGACGCGGTGGAAGTCAGCGTCATGCTCTGAAGTCTTCGACCAGTCTCATCCAGTTCCCGTCGCCGTCGAAGGGGAGGTACAGCCTGACTCTGTCGACCAGTCCGCCGTACCTTTCCTTGAGCCTCCCCCCGATCTCGCCCCAGCCGCCTTCCACGACGAACTGGTCCAGCATCTCGTCGGTCACCTCGCTCGCCATCATCTCCCACTTCCCCCTCAGGGAGAGGGCGTGCAGCCTGTCACAGATGTCCCCCCACCCGTGCAGCTCCATCAGCCGGCGATAGGTGCGCGTCGATGCATAGAACGCCAGCTGCCCCCTGTAGGCTTCCCTTTTGTTCCGGATTTCACTCTGGGTCTCCCCGACCGCGGCGAAGACCGACGCGGCCACGCCTACTTGATCCCTCCTGCGCTTTGCCCTCTCCCTACCTCTCTCCAGGGCTGGGTGGACTACCTCCCGCAGATACCGGATTGTGTGCAGGGGGTGAACGTGCAGCCCGTCTCCCAGCTCTCCCGCAAGACTGCACATGAGCGAGTTGACCCCGGCGATGAAGATTGGGATTCTCGGGCTTTCGACCGGCCCGGGGTTGAAGAATGGGGTCATCAGGTCCAGCTTGAAATACTTCCCTCTGAAGTCGAGGGGTCTCCCTGTCTGCCAGCTCTCCCAGACTGACCTGATGGCCAGCACGACGTCCCTCATCTTCGGGACCGGGGGCGCCCATCTCACGCCGAACCTCCTCTCGATGTGGCCCTTGACCTGACTCCCGAGCCCCAGGATCAGTCTCCCCGAGGAGAGGCGCTGCAGCTCCCAGGCCGTGTAGGCGAGCGTCGTGGGACTCCTGGTGAATGCGAGCGCGATCGATGTCCCCACCATGGTCCTCTTCGTATTCGCAGCCGCGAGAGCCAGCTGCACGAAGGGGTCGTGCTTGGTCTCGTTGAACCACACGCAATCGAACCCATACTGTTCGGCCATCTTGGACAAGGGACCTGCTTCCGAGGGGGAATCGACGGAGATCTCGGCATCGATCTTCATGTGCGTGTCAAGACAGAGCACGGCTCTTAAGCTCGAACCTGTGGAGGTTGCCAGCGCGGCTCCCGATGGCTCATCTCGCGGTCCTCTTCGGCATAATGGCTGCTTTGTGCTGGGGGTCGTCCGACTTTCTGTCACGGCGCCAGTCGGAGAGGGTCGGCAGCTACAGGACCGTCCTGTACTCGCACGTGGTGACCCTCGTATTCATCGCAGCCCTCATCCCGGTTCTGCGCCCTAGCTTTCAAGTGGGGCCAACTGTGGCCCTGGTCCTCACAGCGGCCGGTCTTGTGAACTTCATCGCGTTCATACTCCTGTACAGAGCTTTCCACAGGGGGGTCGTCTCTGTCGTCGCGCCGATCGCCTACACCTACCCTGCGGTGACCACGGTTCTCTCGATCGTACTGCTCGGCACCGTCCTGGCGGCGACCAACATCGTCGCCATCGTCTGGATCATCGCAGGCGTCGTGCTTCTGTCTACTCGACTGTCTGAGCTTCGTTCAGCCCTCTCGGGGAAGGGAGCACCGAATGTCGCTGCCGGAGTCGGTTCGGCCGTGGAGTGCTCGGTGTTCTTCGGCATCGCCTACATCGGGCTCGGCTATTCGATCCCCCTTGTGGGCTACGTACTTCCGGTCATCTTCGTCAGAGGGGTAGCCACCGCCGCAGGGTTCCTCCTGGCGCCCCTGCTGAAGCAGAAAGTCAGGCCCTCGAGGGCCGCCCTGTCCAACACTGTCATGGTCATGGGCGTGCTCGAAGCGATCGGCTTCCTCGCCTTCAGCTACGGCGCATCGGCGGGCGGCAGCTCCCTGCCGGTCGTCGCCGCCGTGTCAGGCATGGGCGGAGCCGTCGCCGCGGCCTACGGCTTCGTCTTTCTCAGAGAGCGTCTCGAGCTTAACCAGGTCATAGGGGTGGTCCTGGCACTGACCGGCGTCTTTACGCTCCTCTACTTCGGGGGCTAGCTCGAGTTGAACTACTTCGAAGCAGTCCAGCTGGGCAAGGCCAGGGTGCAGGACGCGGTCGACCTCCTCCAGCAGGTCGCGGGGCAGTGCCACCCCATGCTCTTCCTGAAGGTCGGCAGCGAATCATGGTCGCCGGTTGGAGAAGAGATGCTGTACGCCATCGTACCAGGGGAGTCCGGGACGGCGGCCGTCGTGATCTGCGACGCCGAAGGCAACTCGAAGGCCATGACCGCGTGGGTCCAGCCGTCGTTGGCCGAAGGGTATGCGCGCTCCCTCGGGTCAAAGGGACTGGCCAAGTTCGAGGGCGAGGTCGAGCTTCCGATCTAGGGCTTGATCTTGGACCACCCATCAAGGCACTTGTTCGCGCGCTGCGCGATGCGGCGACTAGAAGTCTCCTTTGACGAGCTTGTCCAGTATCGGCCCGGAATGTCTCCTTCCGAAGAATGTCCTGACGTTGGGCCTCCAGAGGTACCACAGAAGGAAGGCATCGACAACTAGCCCAATGGCGCCAGAGTACGTCCCCCCCGTTGCGAAGGTAACCAGGTCGAGAAGGAGCCCCAGGGCATAGAGGACAACGGCCAGCGTCCAGGCCCAGCCCTTGCCTGTCCACATCCCGTAACCTATGGAGATGGCGAGAAGGCCACCGATCGCAAGGGCTCCGCCCAGGAGAGCCACGAACCCTGCAATGGAGGCGTAGATGGCATTGGAGCCGTAGTACTGGCTGAGAGTCGTAGAGAAATTTGAAGACACGGCGACTACGACGACTCCGAACAGGAAGGACAAGATCCCACCAACTACCTCGAGGATCGCGATGATTGAAACTCCCGTCGGCCGCGGCACCTTTTCCATCATCCAGCGAAATCTGGCCGCCAAACTAGTTAAACGTGGTCTGGCAAAGCGAAAAACTTAGGGCGCGTGTTTATTAACGGGAAGTGCGTGCGTATTTCTTGCGCCAACTCCCACGGCTCGCCCCTCCGACGAACCTGCAGGCTCGACGAGGCACGACCTGTGTCCGTTGGACAAGAAAAAATGGGGTTGAAATGAATGGCAAGATGTGCGGTTTGTAAGGGTCACGCCGTTACTTCATGCTCCGACTGCGGGCAGCAGGTCTGCATGTCGCATTCTACCACGATCTTCGACGAGAAGACGCGGTTGATGAAGGCCTTCTGCGGCAACTGTACCGCAAAGAAGATGCCCGTCTGGGTGTCCAGACGAAGATAGTCTCCAAAGGCCGATCTCCGGCGCCGCTTCCGAGGCGCGGCAACGTTCCTCGCCACTTCTTGTCAACAATCGGCGCCGACGACCGACCTGAAAAGGATGGAGATCCCATCAGGTACAGTCACGTCGAACGTGGAGGATACGTCGCTCCTAATCATGATTTGTTCCCCTCGTCTTCTACAATCCCTATATGCTCTCTCCGTGTTGTCTCTTAGGTTCCTGGCTCTAGATTGGAACCAATTATCATCCTTTACACGAAGGAAGAAGCGAAGAGGCCCTACGACAGGTTCGACAACTTCATCGACGCCGCGTTCTGGATAGGGATGGAGTACAGCCAGCCCGAGGGAAGCGGCAACGTGAAGCTGGTCAGGATTGAAATGTACTCGGCCGGCGAACGCGAAGGCTTGGACCAGCTGAAGAGATTCACCAACCTTCTGCTTGACCGTGGGATTGACCACGAAGTCAAGTTCTTCCCCGAGCCGCCGCCTTCGGACGATTCCGGGAATCCGGGAGGACCTCCTCCCCCGCCGGGGTACGAGGAGCCCCCTTCGGAATCAGAGGAACCCCACTCCGCAAGCTACGTAGCGGAGATGAACGAACTTAGAGAGATGCACAAGAAGGGGAGCTTGAGCGACAAGGAGTACAGAGCAAGGCGAGAGAAACTGCTCAAGAGGTGGAGGAAGGAAGTGGACGAGCAGCTGAAAAAGTAAGGGATCTGAAGTCAGCGCCGCGCGCGCGACTCAGCACAGCCCTGTTGGCGACGAGCTACCGGCGGGAATGCATTTGTTGTCCGCGTATGTGTTCGCCGTCCCTCCTGTGCCTGAACCTGTGGTGAAGTCTTGGTAGCCATACGGCGTATTGGTGTTCGCCATGTTCGACGTGAGAGCGTTCTGGTAGGAACTGGTAAGGTTGAAGCCATCGCCGCCGTTATGAATCGCCGTGTTCTCGGCGAGAGCGCTCCTATTGGAGTCTAGAAGAAGGAAGCCGTCATATGCGTTGTCATTCGCTGTGTTCCCGGTGATGGTGTCGCTGGACGAGTTGTAAAGGGAGTAGCCAGTGTGGTTGTGGCTGTTCGCTACGTTGTTGGTGAGTGTGTTGTTCTGAGAGCTGGTAAGTTCGAAGCCGACCCAGTTACTGCTAGCAGTGTTTTCTGCGAGGGTGTTGTTGAAGGAGTTGCCGACGAAGCGGCCATACTTGGGAGTGACGAACCAACTGGAAAGGAGGAAGCCAGCTTGCGTGTTGTTGTCCGCCGTGTCCCCGCTGAGGGTGTTGTTGGAAGAGCCGAGAAGGTCGAAGCCAGCGACCGTGTTGTTGTCCGCAGTGTTCCCCGTGAGAACGCTGCTGTCAGATCTGAAAAGCCCGAAGCCATAGTTGCTGTTACTCTTCGCCGTGTTCCCCATGAGAGCGATGCCCGAAGAACCGACAAGGTCGAGGCCAGTGACGCTGTTGTCCGCAGTGTTCGAGGCGAGAGTGTCGTTGGTGGAATCGCCAACGGAGATGCCGCACATGGTGTTGTTGTCCGCCGTATTTTCGCTGAGTTTGCTGTTGTTGGTGGATTCAAGTTCAAAGCCATAGAAGTTGCTGCTGGCCGTGTTGCCTGTGGCAGCGTCGCCAGAGGAGTCATTTGACAGGAAGCCGTACAGAAATCCCGTAACGTAACAGTTCTCAATCGTGACCTTCGACATCCCAGTAAGACTGACCCCTGCAGTGCTGTTCTCCTGGCTTGAGGGGTTCTTTCCTGTCCCGCTGATCGTGTGCCCGGCGCAGTTGAGTGTCACACCACTGGCCGCTATGACGATTCCATACCCTGCGCAAGGGCCAGTGTTCGCACTCAGGGTCGTGTCTGTCGTGACCACGCTCCCACATCCGACAGCGACGGGCTGAGACTCCAGACGATCCACCGCCACGAGAGCAACGGCCGCGGAGAGAAGGAGCAAAAGTACCACTGCGGCAGCCAGAGCCTTCAATCCTCAGGACTCCTCACCCAGATTCGTCTCGGTCTCGATTAACTGTTGTTACCAGACACGACTCAGGGGAGAGGGAGAGGCCCACGATAGGGATGTCACTACACGCACACACGCGTCGTCATTGTCAGGTGCGTCTTGGTGAGAATCCGCATAGGTTGCCTGTGGGCAATCCGAACTTCTTGACGCATCGATGTGCCCTCATCATGATCGGAGTCGTGTGCGCGGCTGTCGTAGTCGTTCTATTAGCAGTGCCTTTAGCGCGCGCTAACTACAGCCGCAGTGACCTCCCATTGGACGAGGGTTCTCTGAGCTAACCAGATTCCCGCGGGAGAGTGACTTCGGCAAACTGCGCCCCCAAGAGATTCATCACGGCTGTCGCGTTCACCTCTGCACCGCCTCCGATCAAGGTAAGTGAGATGGCTACAACGTAGACAGACATTACGCCCACGCCTTCGATTAGCGAGCATTGGCCATTCTTGGAACAGGTTCCTGTAAGAGTGTAATTCGCCCCTCCCAGCACGCCACTCCTCGTGAAGTTGCTTTCTCCATATATGTTGTCCATCAAGATCATCCTCTGGTAGAAGTTGTCCGAAAAGCTAGTAGAATTGAATCCATTCACGTAGAGAAGGAGAAGAATGCGCGTTTGCGTACTCATCCACGATCCCCCCTCAAAGAAGCCCGATGGGTTCGACGCTTTGGTGAGAGTATGAGCGCTCATCCCTGTCCAGTTTCCCCCCATTATGCTGTCCAGGTCTCGCGAGTCAAGAAGATGGACGTAGCCGGGCTGGACCAGGGCGGGGTTGCCCGAGGAAGGGCTTCGAGAGTAGAGGTACCCGGTGAACGACGCAAGAAAAATCAGGACCAATATCAGGACGATGGTGGCTGTTCGCCAGCGAGAGGATTCTCCCCGCGCTCTCGCTTCTGGCGTGTTGGCCTCCGGTTGTGCACTGGTCAAGTGACCTCCCCATTCGGCTTTGGTTATTTAGCCAGTTATCGCCAGACAACCGCGCGCGCGCATTACCGTCTGCATAGACTTCCTCCCACACACACACGCGCGGCGGAGCCATCATCAGCATCAGAAGCTGAAGTGCTGTGCGAGTCGTGGGTAGATGCTAAGAGCGCGAAGGCTCGTCCGTGCGATAGACTGATTCACGAAATTCTATCGCTCATTGTACCGTGAAGTAGATGCGACGGTTGCTCTTCCCCTTGTTCTCGGTCTTCAGGCCGGTGACCCTGCCGATCTCCTTGGTGTTCTTCACGTGCACGCCCCCATCAGCTTGTGTGTCCACATCGCCGATCTGGACGATCCTCAGCATCTCAAGGCTCGGAGGCATCGCGTTGGCGAGCTTGACCAAGCCCGGGGTGGCCAGGGCCTCCTCCCTCTTCATGAAGAACGTCTTCACGTCCACCCCCCGTTTGACGACGTCGTTGACCCTTTCGATGTAGTCGGCCAGCTTCTCCCTGTCGAACTGCTCGAGGTTCAGATCGATCCTCGACTCGTCTGGAGCGATCTGGTTCCCCGTGATCAGCGCGCCCGTCTCCCGGTTCACCACCGCGCTCAATATGTGGGCGGCCGTGTGCATCCTCATAATCCTGAACCGCCTGTCCCAGTCGAGCGCACAGTGGACCGCCTCGCCGGCCCTCACAGTCGCCGACGACTCCATCAAGTGGACGATCTCCTCGCCCTCCTTGATGACTCCGACCAGGTTCGCTCCGTTGACCGTGCCCAGGTCCGAGACCAGCCCTCCGCCCCTGGGGTTGAAGGCGGTCTGATCCAGTATCACCCTTTGGCCCTCGGAGGAGACGACATTCGCGTCGAAGGTCCTCAGGTACATGTCCTCCCAAAAGAGGCGCCGGGTCAATGGCCCGAGGTCGGCGGCCGCGCTCTATAACGTTGACCGGTTTCGGCTCTATCCTGTCCAGTCTCCTTGGTGGTCATGTGGCTGTCGGGCGCGCTCGCTGAGGACTTCACAGAGGGCCTTCAGCCATAGGTGTAAATAACAGAAGGAAGGTTTGATCAAAGCGAATGTCCACGGTGGCAACCCTCCTTCGTCACTGCCCGGCCTGTGGCCGCAGGTTCGAGGTTAGGATCGTAGGCAAGAATCTAACCAGCACGAAGAGAGAAGCCTACTCGACGACAAGAGCAGGAACCAGTAGCCTGACTCGCATGGCGGCCCACTCAGGACTGGGTAACGTGAAGAGTGATAATCAACTCGTCTGGGACGGCCACGTGGCGCCTGAAGAGAGGGTTCAGGTGACCGTTGAGAGAAGAGAGTTCCAGTATACCTACAGGTGCAAGCACTGCGGTCATCAGTGGGCTGAGAAACGCTCCGAGGAGACTCAACCCAGCGTCGAAAAGAAACGAATCTAGCAAAATGCGCGCGCAGGCTCTGGTAACTTCCCGTCGGAATGTTCTCGGTGGTAGCTCTCATCTGACGCAGGCACGAGATTCCGTTACCTTGTCGCGCACAAGGCTGTTGCAGCTATGTGACTTCCCCCTGCGCGCGTCAATTTGATCAGGTTATCTTCAGAACGAGCTTTCGCGCGCGCTCCTCAAGAGCTACGACGACTGAAAGACCCCCACGAATTATATAGCCAGAGGCCGCTGCGCGACCCCCATGGCCAAGAACGACGAGCTTAGGGCGATCCACGTGGTCTACGCCGAATGGTGCCCCCACTGCGTCCCGACCACGGTCGAGCCGATGAAGGAGGCCGCGGTCAGGCTCGGCGTGAAGTACGTGCCGCACAACATCGACACCGACGAGGTCAAGGCCGCCGACGAGCTGGTCAGGAAGTACGGCGACTGGTCCCCGGACTATATCATCCCCCAGGTCTTCTTGGAGTTCGGTGATGGCAGCGTGAAGCACGTGTTGACAGGCTACTCGGAGGGGGTGTCCTTCACGAAGAAGGCCGTCGATAACCTGCTCACCAGCAAACTCTTCTCGAGGCTGAAAACCACTCGCACGGCGAAGTGACCCGCTACCTGCCCGAACAGGCGGGGCAGAGCGTCGCACCAGAGGACATAGGCTGCATGAACAGGCCGGTGCACCTGTCGCACACAAACAGGCCCTTCCTGCCGACGTCTTCGCTCTTGGTCCGGCGGTAGTTCTGGATCCAGTAGGCGACCTTGAACACGACGCCGCTGGCCTTCTCCTCCATCCCCAAGTCCCAGGCGTAGCGCGTCGCCGTCCTGATGTCCTCTTCCCGCACGTCCCCGCCGGTGCCGAGCGCGCGGCCCACCAGCGACTTCACAACCGACGCGTTGTCCCCGGATCCGTAGGCTACCACCCTAGAAACGTAGCCCTTGGTGCAGGCAATGGCCATCACTACCCCGCCGTCCTCCCTGAGCACCTTCATGTCCGCAGGCTGGTTGCAGTGGCCGTAGCACGTCTGGGGCCCGCCGAACTTCTCCAGGACTATCGACCTCACACTCATACGCGGCGACCAATCCGCTCCGCCTATTGAATGATTTGGGGCGAGAAGCGAGACCCCCGGTTCTCGCACGCACGATTGGCTGGCTTCATTCAGTAGCTGGTTATCTTGGTCTGGCTCAGCTCTCTCGAGATCAGGACACTCTCCTGGGCCCACCTGGTCCTGGAGATGACGAGCTTAGAGAGGGCCGAGTCCATGGCTCCCCTGAATGTCTCGTGCCTCTCGTAGGGCTCCTTCATCATCCGGCGGATGCTCTCCCTGATGTTCCAGACCCCCAGCGGCATGATGAATCCGGGGTAGGTCTCCCTCAAGACGATTGCGGCGGCCTGCCTGCCCTCCCTTGAGAGCGCCTCTGCGACCGCAAGTCTGGTGGAGTAGTAGCACCCGCCCACCCTGGCGTACCTCGTCCTGCCGAAGTACTCCTCGTAGTCCCCGATTATGTAAGGAGTGGTGGAGAACTGGTTCCAGGTCGTGTTGGGGAACCAGGCCTCGATCCACTCGAACCTCCAGGGCTCGGGCAGCAGGATCGCCACGTACTGGTTGTCGTAGACCCTGAAGCCGTAGACCCGGAACTCGTCGATGGTGGGGTTGTGCTTGACGTCCTCCAGTAGGCCCAGGCTGATGGAGCTGTCCACGGCTGTGATGCTCCACCTCGTGGGGACGATCCTCCTCCTCTGGCCGCTCCCGAACATCCCCAGGCTGAACGCCTTCTGAATCCTCGTCACCAGGACGCCTTTGGAGTAGAGCTCACCGATGGCGTCGTTCGCCTTCAGGTCGCGGTCGCCGGTGGCCGTCTCGATCCTCCGATCCACGGACGGGTTGCTAATGCTGAACCCATCGAGCGGCGCCGAGGGGCCGAAGGGCGCCGTGTGCTCGCTGAGCGTCAGGATCCTCCTGGGCGGCTTCGTCAGCCTCAGCTCGGTGTCGACGGGCCTTGCTGCCATGGCAAGCTCCTGGAGGGAGGACAGGAGCCTGCCAGGGTTCGCCGCCTCCTCCACCTTGGCCCTCGAGTTGCCCCTCACCAGGGAGAAGCGGTAGTCTACGATCTGGTCTATGGGCCTGCCGAGCCAGTCCTCGGGGGTGTCGAGGATCGCGGTGTCACCGAACTGGGCCGGGACCATGGGACCGATGGAGACCCTGGGGTAACCGAGCCTGCCAACGAAGACGCCTGGGGGAGACGATCCCTCGATCTCGCTGGTCGTCAGCGGGGCGCCCTGCCTTGCCATGGACTGCGCCTTGACGATTATCGGGCACCGCAGTTTCCCGCACAGCAGCTTCGCCCCCCGGCACTGCAGGCACATCCACGCGGGCGGGTTCTCCACCACCTCGATGGACCGGGCGACGTCTTCCTGGAGGCCAGTCACCGATGCGGACATCACGCTGTCTAACCAAGCAATCTTCCTTGACAACAGAGCCGTTTCGAAACTCGTCTTCTTCGAACTTAAACCCGCTGGTGCGCGTGCTAGCTCTAGTGCCGATTTGAGACCTTACTTGACTGATGAAAGTAGGGAGTTTAGTCATGAGTGAATTGAATCAACACTGTTCTGCTCATTCAGACAGCCGCCCTTCTAGTGTTCGGAATAGTAATCGGCGACCGCTGTGAACGACTCCTTTGGCTCCCATTTCATATCGGGATAAGTGATACCGTGCCTGTCCGCGTAGCTCTTGACTAGGCTGTAGCTCGTTATGTCTGGGTCGAACTTGAGATTCCTCATCATCTCCATCACTGCGGGATCCTTTGTCTCGATCGCGGGCTGGACAAAGGTGAATACGAAGGCGCCATCGACTCCTGCTCCGTCGAGGATTCGCAGCTCCTCGGCGAGTTCCCGTGCCTGCGTCCCCTGGTCATACGCGTAGTCCCCTTTCAGCTGCGGGGGCATCTTGTTCCAGTCGACGATGTCCCAGCCTCTGCCGCCCAGATCCTCGGCACCCTTGAAGGTGCAACAGCCAAACTCCCCAATCACGACCGGTTTGCCGTGCGTGAGAAACGCTCTGGCCTGGTCGCCGTATGAGCCTCTGAAGAGCTTATGCCTGTAGTGGTCCACGCATACGAAATCGAAGATGCCCCAATCAACTGTTTCGATTCTGGCGACCGAGGCATAAGTCACTTGGCCGTGGAAGACCTGTCTGACCGCCGCGTTTGTCCTGGCCAAGAACGCGTTGAGCTTCTTGTTGTACGTTCCCATTCTGATGTTCTCCCTTGCGTCAGGATTGCCGAGTCGTTCCGCGAGGTTGTTGCCTGGCATTATGCCCTGCATGAAGAGCGTCAGTTCCGTCCCGATTGAAAGCACCACCCGCCCCGGCCATCGCTGGCGCAGCGTCTCCGCCGCCACAGCAGCAATCACCGTGTAATCGAAGGTCTCTTCTTGGCTCTTTTCGAACATCTCTGGGGCAAGCCATACATCCAACCCTTGCTCGAGTGCGTCATCTGCGGCAGCCATCACCCTCTCCACGTCGAGGCCTTGAACCTTGACCGCATTGCAGTGCAGGTCGTCTTTGATGATCTCCAGCTCGCGGTGCACGACCTTCGTGTCAAACGTCTGGCGCATCAGATGACCTTCGAGCACCCGCCCTACATCGTAGTTGACTCCCTTCAGTCTCATCTTTCTTGACATTCGTCACCCTCCAGTTATTTAGGTTCAGACTCGTAGTGAAGGGGTAGCGATTAGATGCTCATAGCGCACGCTGGCACTAGGCCAGGAGAGTGAAGCCGAGCTGTTAGAGAAACTCAGGTATGCCGCCGCACCTTACTTGACGACGATTGAAATGGCACGCGCGGCAGTCACCACCAATCATTGGACAGCTTCAGAGATCATTTCTTCATTTGACGGAGCCATCAAATCTGCAGCAAAGCGTTAAGTATCGAGGGTGATTTCACGCGGAGAAGGATCCGATCTTGGGATTGGAAAATCTGCGCCGAATGACCCTGTCCGTTCTCATTATGCTATCACTGATGCTGTCTGGTTTGACGCTTCTACAATTGATCCCATCTGTCTCGGCTCAAAACCCTTCATGCGGCGCCACGATTACCACGAGCACCACTCTGACCGCGAACATTGGCCCTTGTTCAGGGAATGGGCTCGTCATAGGCGCCGACGGCATTACCCTCAACTGCGCCGGTCACACGATTACTGGAACGAGCACAAACACTCACGCGGGAGTCAATCTCATTGGGAGAACGGCAGTCACGGTCGAGAACTGTAAAGTCATGGCTTTTCCACATGGTTTCTACCTTTACAGCTCGTTTGGCAACACACTCAAGGGGAACACGGCGAACAACAACAAACAGTACGGCGTCTACCTATACGATTCATCCAGCAACACTCTCACTGGGAACACGGCGAGCGACAACGGCGGTCACGGCTTCTACCTCTACAGCTCTTCTGGCAACACACTCAACGCGAACACTGCGAACAACAACCACAACGATGGCTTCTATATCTACAGCTCTCCCCACAACAAACTCGGCACGAGCACGGCCCTCACAGGGAACACGGCGAACAACAACAAACAGTACGGCGTCTACCTATACGATTCATCCAGCAACACTCTCACTGGGAACACGGCGAACAACAATGGCCTCAATGGATTCCTCCTCAACAGCGGTTCCAACAGCAACATGTTCACAGTGAACACTGCCGACAGTAACGACTACTACGGCTTCTACCTTCTTGATTCCTCCGATCACAATACTTTCACAGGAAACACTGCGAACGGCAATTATGAGGGCTTCTACATCTCAGGCTCTTCCAACGACAACCTCAGCGGGAACATTGGGAGCAACAACGGCTACGGTGGCTTCGCGCTCTACAGCTCTTTCAGCAACACATTCGTCAACAACATTGCGAGTGACAACTTCTATGGTTTCTATCTCCTCGGTTCATCAGGTAACACGCTCACGGGGAACGCGGCGAACAAGAACTTCTGGTATGGCTTCGACCTTTATGGCTCCTCCTTCAACACTCTCGCTGGGAACACGGCTGACAACAACACGGTCTACGATGGTTTTCACCTTGCCTTCTCCTCACTCAACACCCTCAGAACGAACAGTGCGAACAACAACACGCGAAATGGCTTCTATCTTGACAGCGCTTCCAACAACAACGCCCTCACGAAGAACATTGCAGACAGCAATGGGCAGAGCGGCTTCGGTCTATTTGCCCACTTCAGTCCCTCAGCAGGAAACAGCCTCACCGGGAACAAGGCGGACAGAAACAGTCAGTATGGCTACTTCGATGTCACCACAGGTTCGGGGACAGAGGGAACAGCGAACCACTATTCTGGTAACGAGTGCAGCGGCAACGGCGTCGCATGCTCGAGCCCAGCCAAGCTTGGCACAAAATGATCACAAGTCGCTCACGCGCCCCAACCTGGGAGCCAACGGGAAATCTCAGCCCCCTTGGACTCGTAGTTCCTTGATTGATTCGTCCTAACTGAAGGCATTGATCTTCCCTGGAAGACTTGAACGAAAGGTCGCCCATGGAAGACAGGGTCACACCGACTCCGACTTGGATTGATCAGGAAGAGGAGGAGGGCGAAGTGATGAACCCTGCCACGTCAGGACCCTGGTCTTGGTTCATGGGGTAGTAGACGCCCACGATCTGACCTGCGTCATTGATTCCCATCGCAGCGGTTGCAGCCGAGGCCGGGTGGTCCACGGTCGAGTACACCCCGCAGCTCAGCAGGAAGCCGTGCCTCGCCACCGTGGAATTCGTGTCGAAGTACTGGCCCACGATTTGGCCTTTGTTGTTGATTCCAAACGGTTGAGTGCTCAGAGCCCCTGGGTAGTCTACCGTGGTGAACTTGCCGGACGACAGGAAGAACCCCTGGACGCTGGTCTGGTTTCCGGCTCTGCCGCTCGTGCCATAGTATCCAACGATCTGGCCCTCGTTGTTGATCCCCGTCGCGATGGTCCATTGGGCGCCTGGGTATGCGATTGTCGAGTTCTTGTTGTGCCCAATGACAAAGCCAGCATTCTGAGTAGAGTTGACATAGGTCCCAACGATCTCACCTTCATCATTAACGCCGAAGGCCTCGGTCGTGACTGCTCCGGGAAAGTCGAAGGGATGGAGGGTCCCTGACGAGAAGATGAAGCCGTGGATCGCGTAGGTCTCTCCATCCCCGTAGAATCCGACTATCTCTCCCTGGTCATTGATTCCGTTGGCCTGAGTCGTCCAGGCGTTCGTTGCCCCGATGGATGTGAAGTTCCCCGACGAGAGGAGGAAGCCGTACCCGGCAGCCGGATGCGCCGGGTAAATCCCGACCACTTGGCCCTTGTCGTTGATCCCCGAGGCTTCGCTGGACGAGCTCCCAGGATACACGATCGAGCTGAAGTTGAGGTGGCTTTCCGTCCCCGCTGTCGACTGGGTGCTCGCCGAGGTGCAGGGATTGACAACCGTCGACGGCGTAAAGGGGTCGTAGGCTATCAGCCCTCCGACGAGCCCCAAGGATAACAGTATTCCGACCGCGAGGGCTGGATAGGCGTGCAACTTCCGTCGAGTAGATGAGAAGCGGGTGTCTCTTATACGGCTATCCGGGTAATGGTATCCCCTGGTAAACTGGCGTCAGGCGCCCGAGTATTCGGCTTCAGCACGTTCTCCTTGATGAAGCGAAGTCGAGACTCCTTTCGAAACCGACCGAGAGCTCTCTGGCTGAGTTTGCATGCGAAATGAACCTATATCGAAGCGCGCGCTCTCCCACACACAATGAACGGGCGCCCCTTCTCACGCTTAAAACACACCTGGCCTATACTTGGGTCCAGACGCCCATCATGGAGCGAAGCTCGGGTCCCTGGCAGCCAGTACCGGTCGTACTCTTGGTGCTGCTGATCCTGCTCTCTTTGTACTCTGCGCTGACGGTCTCGGGCTTCCAGAGCCAGCTGTCCTCCCTGCAAAACCAGAACGTCGCCCAGCAGCAGGACATCATCGGCCTCGAAAATCAGGTCGGGCTTCTCGAGAGCAAGGTCGCGTTGCTTTCGCGCGAGGTAGCCGGCCTTCTGCCTCCCGTCACTGACTTCTACATCCAGTCGGCCTGCGTGAGCGCCGCCGAAGACTGCGGAGGATCCGCCTATTCGATCATCCTTGCGAACAACGGAACGACCTCGGTGCCCAACGGTTACTCTGTGTACCTCGGATTCAATGACACGAGCAGGAAGACATTCATCGGTTTCAACGTGACGCTTCCTTCGGCTGTTGCTCCCGGCCAGGCCGTGCAGATAGTCTCGTCTGTCTGGCCCTCGAATATCGACGCGACCACCAAGCTCTCTCCCGGGGACGCGGTCGAAATCGGCGTCCTTGTAGGTGGATTTGAGGCGTCCCGTGGGGTCGGTGTCATAACGTGTTACAGTTACACCACCACCGAAACCTACACCAACTTCACGGTGTCCACGTTCACTCAGACTCAGACCATCACGTCGTGCTACTGAGGCGTCGCCTTAGCCAAGTGCGCGCCAATCACTCCTGAGAGCGCTTCAAGCTCAAGCAGTCAGGCGCGCAGTCCTTCTGAAACGGGGCGGCTGCGCTACGAGCTGCCATTTGCGACCGAGAAATGGAGCAGCAGCAGGGCTCCCCACTCGTCGCCAGCGGCAATGGTGTACACACCCAGCTGGTCGCTTCCGATAGAGGCAACAGCACAGTGGCTTTTGGTATCGCAGGCTATCACTCCGTCATTGGCGTAGACTTGCTGGCTCACGCCCCACAGCGTGCTGTTTTGTCCATCCCGCCACTGAACCTGAGTCTGATTGGACGAAGGAGACACAAGAAAGCCAACGGCGACAACCGACATCCACCCTGCAGGGCACGAAGTCCAGGGGAGAGCGTAGACGTTCGCAGCGGCCGTCACATTTTGCGAAGTGTAGTAACCTCTGAATATCTCGAATCCAAAGATAGGCACCCCCATCCCAGGCCAGTAGCAGGGAAAGACCCGAGTCATGTTCCTCAGGAACCATCGATCTGAGGGGGACAGGTTGAGGGCGTGTGTCGTCGGGTTGAACCCATCGATTTGGATTGTGAGCGAGCCGTTGGGCTTGACGGATGTCGTGTTTATCCACACTCGGACCACCAAACCTGAGGGACTCTTAACAACGCAGTTGAGGAGATAACCACAGTCGACAGCCTGCTGAAGGGGGGTCGGAGCAGCGGGAGGGCGCAGGATTCCTGCCAAGCCAAATGCACTGGCAACGACGAGGATGGTCAACAGGAAAGCTGTCTCTCCTCTTCTCATCTCTCTCCTCATAGCCTACAGTGGATTTACGCATGCTTACCAGCGCGACCCGAGCATCTTGACATTGAGAATTCTGTTCTAAAGTTCCCTCTGGCCTTCTTCGATATCGTCCTGATGAAGAGAAGCGACTTCGCCCACTTCAGGCGCGCGCGTCAGGCTATGGATCAAACATAGCCGTCAGGACATTCTTTCTCTCGCGCGGCTGAGCTACCATGAGAAGGCGCCTGTCACGCTTATCTGCCTTGTCTGACGTGCATTGGATGGTAAGCCGAGTTGCTAGAAGGGGAAAGTGTGAATCTAAAGATCGTTGAGAAGGAGGACCTGCCTTCGTTGCTGGAATGGTTCAACGACCCGGAGTTTCACGGACGTTACAATCCTCTGGTGCAGCTCTCCATGGCAGAAATGGAGAAATGTTTTGACCGTCCGAACAGGCCCAAGTCTTTCCTCATGCAGAAGAAGGATGGAACCAAGGTCGGCATCATAGAGAGCAGGGATGTAATCCCAAACAAGTCAGACGTGTTCGGACTGGAACTCGCCTATTCCATGTTGCCCGGCGAAAGGGGCAAGGGCTACTGCACCGAGGCCATCAATCTGCTGCTTGACTTCTTGTTTCTCTCCTCCGCGGTCGCCCGAGTCCAGGTCATAACAGACACGAAGAACGCGGCGTCTCTGAGGGTCCTGGAGAAGACCGGCTTCAGGAAGGAGGGCACCATCCGCAAGTTCATGTTCTCCAGGGGGGAGTGGAGAGATGGTTACCTCTGCAGCATTCTCAGAGAGGAGTGGAAGGGGCCCAGGGTACTGAAGGACACCGCCTGATCTCTGCTCCTGTCCAGTAATGGCGCGTGCTGGATCATAACCCAGATCGCCGTTGGTGTCTCTGACAGAAAGCTGTAAGAAGACACAAGAAAAGCGTGAAGAATATGGAAGGAAAGGGCGATCTATCAAACTCCAGCAAGGATGCACGCAAGTCCACTCTCAAGACAGTCAGAATCCCGGAATCGTTGGCACGCTATCTAGAGGAGGAAGCCGCTGACCAAGGTGTGACCGTCAACGGATTGGTCAACTCGGTCCTGGGCAAATACTCCGACTGGGACAAGAAAGCGAATGAGTTTGGATTCCTAAGCATTCACAAATCGCTCTTCACAAGCCTTGTCGACGAGGTGGATGAAGAGACACTCGCTCGAATAGGAAGAGAAGTTCTGCTCACCATATGGAAGGAGATGGCGGAGTTCTTCTATCAAGACTCCTCTCCGGAAAAGATACTGGATGTCCTTTGCATAAGACCCAGACCGTTCCCTGCAGGTTTGGGAACTACAGTGACGAGAGAAGACGGCAAGTATGTGATAATCAGCCACCATCAACTCGGTCCCAAGTGGAGCATCGCCTTGAAGAGCGCTCTCCAAGAACTCGTAAGGAAGTCATTTCATGTCGAGCCGCAGGTCAGTGCGGGGGAATCGGTCGTCACGGTCCGCTTCAAGGCCAATCGGGCCGAAACAGCTCGGACTTGAGCGCGCGCGGTCGATGGCCCTGATTACCCACTCAGACGCCTTCGACTGCTACGGCTTCGCCTGTGCTGCCGGCTTTCTTGTGGGCCACCAGTTGTACTTAGATGCGATGGCCATCAAGGCTGGGACAAAGAAGAGGATGTTGACGACCACATCCAGCATTACGGCAGATGAAATGGTGAGGCCGAGTTCTGACAGCAATCCAATCCCGGTGAAGATTAGAGACGTGAACACGCTAGAAAGAATGAGTCCCAATGCAAAGATCGTGGTCCATATCTTTCCGATCGCTGATTTGATGGCGTCAGCGTCTGACATGCCATTCGCGACCCCCTCGCGTATTCTTGTCACCAAAAATATGTCGTAGTCTGTGCCCACGCCCAGCATCGTAACAACGACGAACAACATCGAGAAATTTAGGATGGGAAGCTGCAGTATGTGAAAGTACAGGATTGAAAGCAGGGCAAGAGCAAAGACGACAGCGCAGAGGATCGTGAAGACCAGCTGGAAGGGCATGAATGCTGATCGAAGCTGGAAGAACAGAATGATGTAAATCGCTACCGCGAGTATGATTATCATGTCTGGAAGGACTCCGTTTATGAAAGACTGAGAATCGTATGTGAATTGAGCCTCCCCTCCATAGTAAAGAGAGATCCCCTGGGCAGGCGGAAGGGCTTCGATTCTTGATTGCACACTTTGCAGCACGGCTAATGCCTGTGAGCTCTCGGGGGAGCTGGAGAGTCCAAGAGTGATTAGCGCGGTCCTGTTGTTCTTACCTATGTCCTGTTCCATTGAAACCGTGTATTGAGAATTCAACAGAGAATTCGACTGACCGTTCACCTGCGAATAATTGAATGGAGATCCAAATGGTCTTGTCGGGCCAGTGACGCTCACGATTCCGTTCGTGTTAACAGCCGCGGAAGTGATTGTCTCTATTTGGTCCAGTAGTGTTTGGTTGAACTGATTGTCGCCGTACGTAATCGGCGTTGGCGTCGTCACGATTATCTGTGTTGGGGCGACCGATGCCCCGCCAAAGTTGTTTGTAATGATGGCCAGTCCTTGATTGCTTTCAAAATTGGGCAGGAGCTGGATTATGTCAAGCCCGATCGGCGTTTCATGGACAACGTACAGCGAACCCGCCGCGAAGAGAGAGATTACTACAGCGACAGCCACTTTTCTCTTGAATGTCGCCTGTGTTATTCTCTCGAGGCGCCCGTCGATCCCGCCGCGAGTCTTCTTGCCACCGCGAATGCTTCTGTGCAAGCTCGGCCAGAATAGCCGATCACCCATTGAAAGCTCAAGAGAAGGAAGGAGCGTCAAAGAAGCTCCCAACAGGATTGAAACCCCAATCGCGACTGCAGTGCCCACGCCCCCGAAGAATGGGATGTGCGTCGCTGCAAGGACCACATAGGCTGCGATGACGGCTATTCCCGCGGTGAGGACTGCCTGCCCGGCCCATCTCACCGAAATGGCCACGCTATCCTCCTTCGATCTTCCGTTGAGCCTCTCCTCTCGGGTTCTCTTGAGTTGGAGCGCAGAGTAATCCACCGCGAGCCCGAGCATTACGAGCATTATGAGAACCGGGGTGATGAAACTTATCTGCGTCTTCTCGACGGCGGCGGAAACGAATTCGACCGCGGCAAGGGACACTGCAATAGCAATCCCGGCTATCGCTAGGGGCAGCAACGCCGCTAGGGGAGCAAGAAACAGAATGCAGGCTATTAGAAGGGACACGAGTACTCCTATCGTGACAGTGGTTCCGACTGCAGGCAGAATTGCATTCGCCAGATCCTGCGAGAACACCGGCGAACCGGTAACGTACACAGTTCCATGACCCACAAGGCTAGAGCCATGGACGATGCCTTGTACAGTCTTGATGGTTCCACTGTTCGGAAGTGATGAGAATGAAAGCAAGAGCAGCATGGTGTCGTTGTTTGCGCTGACGAAGTTCTTTGTGACCGCATCAGAAAGGATGTATGGATAATCAGAGTAGCTTTGAGATGCTATCACGGTCTCAAATTGGCTGCGTGCTTCTCTCGCAGTTGTTTGACTGTCGAATTTCAGAAGCAGAAGGTGGAGCGAGGTGGAGTTGACAGCCATCAGCGGGGATGAAGCAAACAGGCTCACCGCCTCACTCGCAAAGAAACCAGAGGCAACGTTCCACACTGTCGTAGAGTTTGGACGCGCCCCCAAATTGTAGGCATCGTCGATGAGCTGGGGAACGGAGAGACTCAAACTGCTGGGGGCATTGCTCGTCTCCAGAAGATCAGAGCTGCCGCCGTTGGTCGATACTTCCTTCTCGAAGAGTGATATTGTCAGATTACCAATCCCTGAATTCGAAGGCGACGGTCCGAGGCTGTACAGCTGAACCAGCAGATCATGCGGTCTCACTCCAAGTGCACTCGTGAGGTTGCTCGGGATCTGCGATGATAGCGCATTCACGGTCAGATTGCCGATCGCGCTGCGTTGGTACCAGTTTGTACCATTGAGGCCTGTCGCCACCGTCGAGAAGAGTTGTCTTTGAGTGGAATTGAGCTGAGGATTAAGAAGAAAGGCTGAAACCGTCTGATTGATTGCTGTCTGCACCCGCTGGACTAGTGTCGCAGAGGGGTTGCTAAACGAGCTGTTCCAGATCGGGAAGAACGTCTTGTAGTACCCAAGGGCCTCGCCGCTCAGCTGTGGATAGACGGTGGAGTTGGCTTGTCTGTCAGCGCAGTAGACATTGGAGCTGCAAGGCGCAAGAAAACCCGACCAGGCACTTACGAAGTTCGACGGCATTCCATAGACGAGCAGCGCCGTACCGTTGACGGCCTCTTGAAACAGAAACACTTCGTTGTCGAGCGAGACAAGACTCTGCCTGAGAGTGTAAAGCCCCCTGTTGATAGTGGTGATGTTCGAGCTAAGAGACCCTATCGCTGGAAGGAAACTTGGGATGGTCTGACTAAGCAGGCTGTATTCGGTCGAATACACGCTCTGCATTCCCGTGTAGTTCCCTGCGCTTGGATCTCTTGCTATCGTCTGATTGACAGAAAGGATACCGGCCTTCACTTGATTTGAGTATGCGTCGGTCGATTGAATGACCACAATGATGGTGTTGGTGGATGAACTACTCAAAGAAGGAAACTGGGCGTCGAGTATGTTCTGAGCCTTCGTCGATTCTGAGTTGGGGATGCTAATGCCTGAACTTAGAACACTGTATGAGACAGATGAGAAGAAACTCGGAATGAAATAGGCAGAAATCACGAGCGCGAGAATCCAAGCGACTATGATGTAGCGGTGGTATCGTCTGATGAAAGTATTGTACGAATCGAAAGAGGATCTCCCGCGCGCTTCTACTTTCATTCAGCATCCCCTATGAATAGGATCGCGACTCCTCGGCAGCTGATCGCCAATGAGGCAGGACAGACCATCCTTCTGGAAGTCGGGGTTGGCGAGGAAGTAAACTTCGTTCCATCACTTTCACGCCAGCGGCTTGACGATTACTAGGACGCACTATCTCTTGCTCTGCTTGCGAGAGGTGGAGAGATAGAGAGGTGTGGATTAGTATATAGGGTATCAGGATAGCCTCTTGCACAAAATGCCTTTATTCAGACTAATCTCGCCGCTTTCGCATGCGAAGGGTAATCATCGAGTGCGCTATCAGCGACATCATCGCGAGCTCCGTGAGTGACATAACGGAAGAGATAGGAGACTCGATTCACCGAATAGAGTCGTTTGAGGTCCTGAACTTTCTCACGATTACTGCAGAGGAGTTCGCCATAATTGGCAGGGTGCAATTCAAGGACCACGCCACGAGGTTCGGAGACGTGTTCACCAAGGATGTGCAGGTTCTGGAGCAAGAAGGAAAAGGGACATACGTGTGCTTCTTCAAGGGAAGACCGGGTCCCGGATTCCCAGGTCTAGCGAGCGTGTTTCCAGAGGGATACGCGTGTTTCCCCATCGAGATCAGGGACGGACGCGTCAAGGTGACGTTCCTTGGAAGCGCGAAGGCAGTGCAAGGGTTCCTCGAGGCGTTCGAGAAGGTGGGATTGCGCTACAAGCTGATCTTGCTCACGAGTGGCAGATTCCCCCTGAATTCACCCCTGGGATGCCTTACTGAGAAGCAACGGAGAGTTCTAGTCACAGCATTCAACTTCGGGTACTACGACTTGCCTAGGAAGATAGGCTCCGAGGAGCTTGCCAAGAAGCTGAGCATTCGGGAACCCACTTTTGTGAGGCACAGGAGGAAGGCAGAGCGACGGTTGCTTGCTGAAATACTGCGCGAATCCTAGAGCGCGTCACATTCCGATTTGCGCCCGCGTAAGGGCCTCCTGCCTCAGAGGGTCAGCGCGCGCGCACCGGAGGCAGACCTGAAGAAACAAACGTCTCTTGTGTGCTATTTGCTTCTCAGTTGCATCGGTAATTGGCATATCGATTCTACCGGTTGATGGCAACGTCCCTCCGTTCAATAACTAAGAAGCTCTCGTCTAACCCACACATCGGCCACAAACACTCTTTCTCAAACAAGAGTACCTCTTTCGAGAGTCTCACAGCATGCGTGTGCGGCTGCTCCAAGACCTTCATTGACTGTGTGTATGACATTTGGAATGGTACATCGCGGGGTGGCTGTGCCTCGCCTTAGCTCGCTTGAAAAACAGGAGAAGCCCACGGGTCTTGAAGATCAGGACCCGTGGGTCGCTTTGTCGTTAACTCTTGATGGTTAGTTTTGCCGTTCCTTGGCTGCCTGTGTTGTTTGTGTCGCCAGAGTAGGCCGCCTCGATCGTGGCGGTTCCTGCCTTAGTACCCTTCACCGTGACGGAGCAGGTCCCTTTGGATGAGAGTGCACACGAAGATGGGGAGAAGGAGACCTTCCCGGTCCCCGATGCCTTTGACCAGGTGATCTTTTCGCTATTGATTGAGCCGTAGTACCCCTTCAGGGTTGCTGTGCAGGTCCATCCGTTCTCGGACGGCTTGCAGGAGAGGGAGAGAGTTGTCGCCGCTTTGCTGATCGACATCTTGAATGTGTTGTAGCTGCCAACGTTGTTTGTGTCGCCAGAGTAGGTCGCCTTCAAAGTCAGAGGGCCCACCTTTGTCCCTGTGACGACGACCTGACACTGGTAAGAAGCTGAGAGGTTGCATGAGGGGTGGTTGAAGGATACTGCCCCCGTGCCACTCTGGGACCACGAAACCGTGCCTGTCGGGGAGTCGCCCGTAACTGTGACAGTGCACGTGGCTTTGGTGCCTATTGAGATTGCCGACGATGTACAGGCTACAGAAGTCTTGGACGTCGCCCGGTTCACAATGATACTGGACGTGCCTGAGCTTCCGAAGTTGTACTGATCGCCTGCGTAGGCAGCAGTAATGGTTTGAGGTGTGCCTGCGGCCTTGGTTGGAACGTAAGTTACCAGACACGACCCAGCACTAAGAGTGCAGGAGCCGGGGCTGAATTTCCCTGAACCGGAGGCCAGGAAAGATACACTCCCGGTGGGTTTGTAACCCGAGACACTCGCCGTGCAGGTCGAGGGTGATCCTGCTTTGACCGGACTGGAACAGGTGAGGGTGGTTGCTGAAGAAGTCGCGACTGAGAAGAAATTGAGCCCCGCCCCCACGTTGCCCCATGGGTCGAAGGCGACGACCTCTATTGCGTAAATGCCAGCGTGTGCTGGCATCTCGCCAGACAGAACAACGCCGACGAACTCGTTGGAGGCTGCTTGGTAGGTCAGGGGGACGAAGTAGCCATTGGAAGTGAATGCGTCAACGCTGCCGGCGGTGACTAGAACGTTGTTGGGATAGGTTATCTTTGCTGTCACCGTCTCCGTGGCGCTGGTGTTGCCTAGAACCTTGGAGGAGGTTATTGTTGAGGCCACTGACAGGTTCTGGGTGGCGATCCTGATTAGAGTCTCGCCATAGGCTGAGTTCCCACTCCCGTCGTTTCCTGTGACCACTACCCTGTAGAATCCTGCAGGATTAGAGCTCGAGATGAAAGCTCCGGACCAGAATGTTCCTATCCAGAGACCATAGTGTGGGTTGTAGCTGAGTGGTGTAGATCCGAGGTCCTTTCCGTTGTGCCAGAATGTGGCGATGAAAGACCCCGCCGAAGCGTTGTAGAGCGTGTAGTAGTGGATGAGGGCGCCAACGGTTATCGTGTTGCCGAGCACGTAGGTGTCACTGTCAGTCACCGTGGTGGCGACCAGTCCAACGTTCACCCAGGAGTATGCGACCGCCGCTTGGTTGCCGTTGGAGTCTGTTCCATTAATCGCCATCACCCACGAACCTTGGCTCACGGATGATGTGATTGGGAAGGAGCCCTCCCACAAGAATGCGGTGGCATTGTAGAACAGAGGCACGCTGCCTTGGACCGGACCGGATGGAGTTCCGAGGTAAAAGGTCGCAGTGAACGAGCCGCTGGTGACGAAGGAGCCGTCTGGTGAATTGATGGCCGCTGCGATAGGTATGGTCTGCCCCACTACGAAGTCACCCCATATTGCGAATATGGTCACTCCGTCGCCCACTGAGAAGGTGGTGGTACCAGTGCCGCTCTGAGAGCCGCTGGTCACGCTGACCGTTGCGGTCCACATGCCTGGCGGGTCAGTCGGTTGGACGTTGTAGGTGCCCACCCAAATGCCCTGGACGGAGTCGTATGTCATGGGGATGTCGCCCAGCAGGACTCCCGCAGCAGAAGTTATCGCAGCCTGGGCAGAGCCCGTGATAACAGGGCTGCCTCCGCTCGTAACTGTAGCGTTGATCTGCACAGAAGTGTAGCTGGCCGTCATCCCGAGGAGCGAATGAACGTTGCTTGACGCTGAAACGACCAGCGAGTTGGATGGCTGGCTGAGGTAGTATGCCAGCTCTCCGATGTTGGGCGTGCCGATCCCCGTCACCGGGTCCCACCCTGCATGTGCTTGGTAGGGGTCGTCGTCGCCGACCGTCACGTCGTGGAACGTCTTCGCATACTCAGACGGGTTGTTCAGAATGGAGTAGAGCGAGGGAGTGATCAAGCCGAGGCCGTGGCCTGCCGCCTGATCGATCAGCGCCATGGCTCCCGACCAAGAAGGCGAGCCGACGCTCGTCCCTCCGTAGATGTAGAAGCCGCCGCTGACGTAGACCAAGACTCCGGTCAGGACGTCCGCGTCCCACGAGACGTCGGGAACGCCCCTAGTCTCGCCTGCTGGGACACCGAGTCCCTTCTGCCATGCTGGCTGGCCGAAGAATGTGCTGAAACCGCCGCCCGTTCCCCAGGAATAGAGGTTGTTGTAGCTCCAGGCAGTCTCGTAACCATAGCTTCCGGTGGCGTTAGCCGCCGGGAACGCCAGGTAGCCTGATGTGGTATCCATGTACAGGGACGTACCTCCTACGGCCGTGACGAATGGGTCTGATGCAGGATAGTTAGCACCGCCGTAAGGCGAGGACTGGAAGGTTGGACCGCCCTGGAAATAGCCACCCGAGTCTCCTGTTGAGGAGAAGAAGGTGATGCCCTCTGAAGCACCCAGCTGGAACACCTGGTTCAGCCAGGGGTAGTTCTCCCCGAAGACGGGAGCAACAGCCCCGGACTCACCTATGTCGTTCTCCGGCGAGCCCCAGCTCATTGAAACGATGGAGCTTGGAGAGTATGGTGAAGTTCCGTTTGTCCCAGCAACGGCAGCAGCCACTGCGTCGTAGAGTGGTTGGGCGTTGCTGGAGCCGATGTACAGGTTGATCGTGGCACCAGGTGCCATGGCGTGGGCCCACTCGACGTCGAGTGCGATTTCGCCAACCCAGCTATTGGTAATGCCCAGAGTGTAATTGCAGGGACCGTCTACACAGATCGTATGGACTACGGTCGTCGGGATACCAAAGGCAGCACTGAAGTTGTTCAGCTCGCCCTGTATGTTGGGGTCTCCGAACGCGTCAACGATCGCTATTGTAACACCCGTTCCGTCTACTCCGCTGCTCAGAAGGCCCGTTGAATTGTAGGCGCTTCTGATCTCGCTCGGAGAGTAGTAGATGAGGTTGCCCGAATTCTGGTCCTTGATGTTTACCTTCTGGTTCAGTGTGACGTCGTCAGGCGTCGCCACTCTAACGGTCGATTGTGCCTTCTTGTCGGCAGCGTGACTCTTCAAGAGGGAGATGAGCCACGAGGGAGGTGTCTGAACGTGGTGAAGTGGGGTTGTGGTAGACTTCGCATTCGCAATTGGAGCGATTGCGAAGACACCTGAAAGGAGTGTGAAGAGAACTAGAATCGAAAGAATTCGTGATGTTTTTGAACTTGAGAGATATCTCATTTTCGAGACGTTCAGGCAGTCTCGATATTTAGCCGTTTGGAGCGCGACCCTAGATGAATCATCGGAGCAGACTCCTATGGTTCTGAAGGCAGATTATTCCACTTTTCATGGTTCGAGGTCAGGAGCGCGAGCGCACTGCAACCGCTGAGGTCGTTGTAGTCTTGCTCTCACGACAGAATAGCGAGAGATCACTCGAACCGGCACAGGTCTTGCGGCGCGCGCGCGCGCGCGCCGTGGTCGATTATGGAAAGCTCGCGGCAGAGCCGGTCAACTTCCTCCAGGTACTGCGTAGTCAGAAAGACCGTGACGCCTTCGTTCTTGTTCAAGCCTTCCAGATACTCCCAGATTGCGGAGCGCGATTGAGGGTCGAGGCCGGCGGTCGGCTCATCCAGGAACAGAAGCTTCGGCTCGTGAATCAGAGCCGAGGCCAGATCGAGTCTCTTCCGCATTCCACCGGAGTAACGACCCGCGGGCTTTTTTGCTACGTTTTCAAGCTGTACCAAACTCAGCAGCTCGTCTATACGTTGCTCAAGAGCCGGGCCGTGAAGCTGTTGCATGTGCCCTTGGAGACGCAGGTTCTCCCTGCCCGTGAGATCGACGTCGATGCTCGTCTCCTGGGTCAGCACGCCGATGGACCTCCTGATCTCTTTTGGGAACCTGTCCAAGTCATGACCGGCGACCGAGACCTGGCCGGAAGTCTTGTGGAGAAGGGTCGTCAGCGTCTTGATCACCGTGCTCTTTCCCGCCCCGTTCGGGCCTAGGAATCCGAAGAACTCGCCCTCTCTGACGCTGAATGAAACATCGTCCACGGCCCGGGTCCCGTCAGAGTAGACCACGACGAGTTTGTCTACCGTAATGATGTCCTGCATGCTAGGGAACCCTGCGCGAGGATCTCGGGAAGGCCACGCGATAAAGCCATTGTGGGGCGGAGCCTGCAGGAGACGACAGATCCACGGCTTCTGTCTGCACAGCCGAAGCAATCCTGCAGTCACCTGCCCGTTGCCGCCTTTGAAAGCAACTTGGGGCATACTTAATTAGTCTCAGCGGAATGTAATGCGTCGTACTTGACTGTCCCGCCTGATCAAGAGGAATTGGTCAAGTTGCTTCAAGGCGTTCCGCTCTTCGCGAGCATGAACAACAGACACCTTCGGAGACTCGCCAAGGAGGGGAAGCCCGTATCCTTCTCTGCAGGGGAGGTGATTGTCAAGAAGGGAGCTGAGGGAGTAGGCTTCTATCTTGTTCTGAAGGGGAGGGCGCAGGCCAAGAAGGGAAGCAGGGTCCTGAAGGAGTTCGAAAAGGGACAATTCTTCGGAGAGATGGCCCTTCTCGACAACGGCCCGCGCTCCGCCGATGTCGTTGCGAGTGAACCCACCGATTGTTTCGGCCTCACGCACTGGGACTTCGAAGGAATCAGGCATGAGGATCCCGAAATGACAGAAGCAATTCTGAGAGAACTCGCCAGGCGTCTTCGCGAGACGGACGAGTTGCTCTAAGACTAGATCTTGTCCAGCCCACCAATCGCTCCATAGCGGAGACCTGATTTGGATTTCAGGGAATCGCCGGCCATATGCATACACCAACTCAGAACTGGCACCGCCGACGTTGCGTGCACTATCCTTTTCTAACAGTGAAGCCGCCTGACCTAGTGGCAAGACTTGCAAGACACAGAATCTCTGGGCATGGAGGTCCTGGCCATCGACCCGGCCTTCCAGTGGGTGGTCGTCCTCAACGAGAAAGGAGAAACGCTTGCGCACGTCTATTCGGATGAGTTCACCGCGAGGAAGAAGGTCGGGAAGGGGACCGAGGAGAGGCTCGGAGCTGTGGACACGGTCCTTCTGAAGGCGGCTTCACAGGCAGAGAAGTGGTACGGCAGCATGAACTTCATCCTCCTCGCGTATAGGAAGACGAAGGTGATGCTGATGCACAGCAAGAGACGCGGGGTCTACCTGGCGGCGAGGATTCCAGCTTCGGCTGCGGCCGAGCGTCTCTACCTGAAAGTCAAGCCTGTGCTCGACAAAAGCAAGACGCCTGGGTCGTAGGACCCTGGCTTGGCCGAGAACAGGCTGTCCGGCTGCATCGTAGTTGAGATGGAACTCAGTAGGGAAGGCCTAGCTTCTTGATGATCTCAGGGAAGCGCGGGTCATCCCTCACCTTGTCGTAGAGAGGATCATACCGAAGGTATATCGCAATCCTGTGCCTCTTCTTGGATACTGCTTTGTCGATCCAACTGAAAAACTCATCTCTGTCGCCAAGAACCGCGTAGCAAACAGCGATAGTCGATTCATCGACCCAAGGCTTTCCGACCTTCGGGATGAGCTCTTCAATCATCGAAAGGGTCCTCTCTCTTTCTCCAAACCATCCGTATAGGATGGCAAGATAGGCCTTGTATGCGTCTTCATTTCGGTCAAGTCTGTGCCAGGCTTCCAGATCGGCGTAAGCCTTCTCCTTCATGCCCTTCAACATAAAACAGCTAGAACGATTCCCATAGGAGGCGGCATAGGTGGGCTCGTTCTCGATCAACTTGTCGTATATCGCGATTGCCTCGTCCAGTCTTCCATTTACAGAGCTCACCCATCCCATGTTAAGCACGTAGTATGAGGACAGCGGGTCCAACTGATGGGCCCTCTCGATCTCTTCCTTCGCCTCCTTCATCCTTCCCAGGCTCAGCAGAAGCAGATAGTACCAGTGATGAGCCGTGGCGTAACTGCGGTTCAGTTCGATCGCCCTTCGGAGCTCCCGTTGGGCCTCCTCAACCCTGTACTCGTTATACAGGTTGACTCCTAACGAGGCGTGAGCCTCGGCGAGAGTGTCGTCCAGTTCCAACGCCTTCGTTGCCGCCTCCCTCGAATTGGTCATCCCCTCATCCAAATCCATGAAGCCCCAATCTGCGGCTACACTGTAGCCGTCGGCGAGTCCGGAGTATGCCTTCGCGTAACCGGGGTCTATCTTGACTGCTTCCTGGAACAGCTTCAGAGATCCCAAGACTCCCTCCTTGTTCCTCTTGTTCCAAAGGAATCGCCCCTTCAGGTAGAGGGTGTAGGCCTCGATGTTCTCAAGATGCCTTTGAGCCTGTTCATGACCCGGAGCGAGCCTTAGCTTCAGAGCTTCTGCGATCTGATTCGCTATGTCACTCTGTATGGCGAAGATGTCCTCTAGGTCCCTGTCGTAGGTGGACGACCAGAGGTGTCCTTCGGTGTTGGCGTTGATCAGCTGAGCTGCCACTCGAATCCTGTTCCCTGCCTTCCTCACGCTCCCTTCCATGACCGTGCCGACGTTCAGTTCCCTTCCAATCTGCGAGACGTTCTTCTCTTTCTTCTTGTAGTTCATGACAGAGGTCCTAGCGATGACCTCCAGCCCGCTGACCTGAGACACCCTGCCTATCAGCTCCTCAGTCAAACCGTCGGCGAAGTACTCGTCGTTGGGGTCAGGACTCATGCTTGCAAAAGGGAGGACCGCGATCCTGTTCTTGTCGAGCTGCGGCGGTGGAGCTACCTTCTCTTCGTTCCAGGGCATCACCATCCTGTATACCTCCATGGGAGCGCTGACGTTCTTCAACGACTTGCTGCCGAGACTTTCGAGTGGGAATTCGAGCTTGTCATGGACATGGTCGTAGACCTGCTGGGTGAGGCAGACGCCACCGTCTTCCGCGAGGGGCTGTATCCTGGAAGCGACGTTGACCGCATCCCCGTAGATGTCCCCCTCTTTTTCGATGACCTCTCCGAGATGGATACCAACCCTGATGTGCACCCTCTTCTCGCTCGAAAGGGTCAGGTTGAACTCCCGCACCGACCTCTGGATGTCGTAGGCGCACCTCACCGCCTCGATGGCGCTCGCGAACTCGACCAAGAAAGCGTCGCCCATGGTCTTGACCTCTCGGCCACCGTGCTTCGCCAGCACCGGCCTCAGGAGCCTCTGCTGTGCTTCGACGACCGCCAGTGACAGGGATTCGTCCTTCTGGCCCAGTGCGGTATAACCGACCATGTCTGTGAACATGATCGCAGCAAGGCGACGCTCTCCTTCTGCTGATGTCAATCCAGTCCGAGCCCCTTCAGGAGGTCCAGGTACCTCGGGTCGCCTCGGATGCTGTCAAAGTCCGGATCGACAGAGACCCCCGGAAGACTGAATTCCCTTCTGGAGTAGCTTCGCTCCAGCCATTCGAACCCCTTGTCGTTCTCGCCCAGGTAGAAGTGGTACGAAGCCGCCACGTACGCGTCAATCCAATGGTCTTTTCCAAAACGTGCCTCGAACTCGGGCAGGAGGTTTGTGACTGTCTCCTTGTCATCCTCGAGGCGTGCCATCACCATGTGAGCATATGTTTCTGCAAAGGGCCAGGAACCCCTTATGAGCTCCACCCACGCCTCAAACTCGCACTTCATGTCGTCAAACATGCGCATCTTTCCGTAGTAGAAAGCTACGCTGCTCAGCACGATGCTCCCCCCCAACTCGACAGCCCTCTTGCACAACTCGAGTGCTTTGTGGTAGTCCCCCCATCTGACGGCGTAGTACGATCCGAGATTGTCGTAGTGCACTGGCGAGAGAGGGTCAAGCTCGACGGCCCTCTCCTTGTGCTTGAGGTCCTCATCCCATCTATGTCGGAGTAATCCTAGGATGCCGGAGTATCCGCTGTGAGCGCTGGCGTCGCTCGGCTTTAGCTCGATCGCTTTCCTGAATTCCTCCTCTGCTCCTCCAAAGTCGTAATCGCGCATCAATGCCCACCCATTGGCGCTGTGGGCCTCTGCGAGTCCGGGGTCCAATTCCAGGGCTTTCGCGGCCATCCTCATTGCCCTTCCAATGTTGGCTTCGATCTCGATTCCGAATTCGACGAACTTGTTACAGCAGCCGGCGATTCCCACGTATCCCAAGGCGAAACGGGAGTCCTCCTTCACTGCTCGTTCGAAGCACTGGGCAGCCTCCCTGACGACCTCTTCGGGTCTTTCTCCAGCTCTCTTTCCGTACAGGTAGATCCCCTTCAGGTAGGAGGTGTACGCCTCCGTGCTCGCCGTCGGCTTCTTCTCGATTCGCTCCTCTTCATGTGAGAGTATTCTCACCCGCAGCGCGTCAGCCACCTGCTTCGCTACGTCGCTCTGCACCTCGAACACGTCGTCCATGTTCCTGTCGTAGTTCTGGGCCCACAGATGCCTGTCTGCCGCCACGTCGATGAGCTGGGTTGTCACCCGTATCCTGTTCCCTGCCTTCTTGAAGGTCCCCTCGAGTATCGAACCTACCTCGAGCTCCTTACCTATTTCCCTCACCTTCTTCGTTGTCCCCTTGTAGCCAATCACTGATGTCCGGGAGATGACGCTGAGGCCGCTGATGCCTGCCACGGCTGATATGATTTCATCGGTAACCCCGTCTGCGAAGAACGCGTCGTTCGGGTCGGAGCTGAAGCTGGCAAAGGGGAGGATTGCGATCTTGTTCATCGGATAGGCGATAGTCTCTGTCGCGCCCGACTTCTCCCAGGGCATGACGACCTTGTACGCCGCGACCGGCATGACAACGTTCTTGAGAGACTTCTCTCCGAGGGAAACAAACGGAAGGTCGGACTTGTTCCTGACCTGTTCGTAGACCTGGCCTGTGACGCAGACTCCTCCTGGCTCGGCGAGCGGTTCGATCCTGGAAGCTATGTTGACAGCGTCCCCGAGGATGTCGTTCCCGCTCTCTACTACGTCCCCTACATGAATGCCAATCCTGAGCGAAAGCTGCTCGCCCCTGGCAACCTTTCTGTCGTGCATCATCTGTTGGACAGCGACGGCGCAGAGAACAGCGTCGAGCGCACTCTGAAACTCGATCAGGAAGGCGTCGCCTATGGTCTTGATTTCACGGCCTCCGTGGCTTGAAAAATGCGGACGGAGGAGGCTTCGATGCCTTTCCAGTGCCTGAAGAGTGGAAGACTCGTCTTTCTGAGTCCATGAGGTATAACCCACCATGTCGGTGAACATTATCGCCGCGAGTCTGTGCTCGCTCTGGGACAAGGCTTCGCTCACTCAAGCGAGAGTTCGATGATAAAGCCGTTGTGGGGTGGCACGAGAAGGGATGTCAGGGTCTACGCCTTGGTGGCCTTTCTGCACTCAGAAAGTGGCGCGGGAAGGATTCGAACATCGGGCTAGGATACAGTGGCAGGGGTCTTCTTCTTCCACTGCGAGTATTCTTCTTCGACGAGTCGGTACCCCATGCGCTCGTAGAGAGGGCGACCCATCATGCTCGCCTGGAGATAGCTCAGCGTGCACCCGGCCGTGCGACCGTCGGCGACCGCTCGCCAGGTCATGGACTCCCCGAAGCCCCGGCCCCTGAACTGCGGGAGGGTGCTGACGAAGTAGATGCCTGCAACGTCGCCCGTAGTGAAGCGATTTGAAGTCGCGACAGGCTTGTCGCCCACGTACCCAAGGTAGGTCGCGTTGCGAGACGACGGGTCTGCGCCTCCGGCGAGAAACGCCGGCTTCAAGGCGTCGAAGTAGGTCGGAGGGGCTCCGAACCCAACTGCGGCGGTTCGCAGGAAGTCTGTGGCCTCGTCCGAGCCTCTTACTTGTCGGATCTGGAGCTCTTTCGGAGGGTCCGGACAGGCGTCGGGGATCGGATCGAGCACCATTCCTGGTATGACCTCCTTCTCCGTCAGGTTCAACTCTTGGATCAAGGGCTCCAACTCGTCCAAGGTTTCGGGCAAGGTCACGATCTGGAACCCGGTATTCGTGCGCAGGAAGAGCCGTTCAATCCCCTCCCTGACTTGCGCGATCGACTTCGGATGGTCCAGCCCGCAGACCAAGTTGAAGCCTGACCCGGGCATCCCCATTCGCACTGCCGTCAGCCCGCCTATGCACTCCACCACGCTACATGGGACCATTCGTGCCAGTGACTCGAAGGACCCAATGAAGTTCTCGTGGCACATCTCGACCAGGGAGGACTTTGAGTCGGCCTTCTTGCGAATCATGGTGACTGCTCAGTAGGGAAGGCCCAGCTTCTTGAAGATCTCAGGGAAGCGCGGGTCGTCCCTCATCTTGTCGTAGGCAGGAGAATATCGAAGAGATGCTGGGTAGACCCTCTTCGCAGATATGGCCTTATCGATCCATTTGAAGCAACCGTCTTTGTCGCCGAGGATTGCGTAGCACCAAGCGATGTCCATCTCCCATATGTACGGCCTCCCGACCTTCGAAATGAACTCGTCCATCATCGACGAAGCCTTCTCTCTTTCTCCGAACCACAGATTCAACTTGCCAAGTTCGAGCTTGTATGCGTCTTCATCTCGCGCAAGTTCGTGCCAGGCTTCCAAGTCGGCCAAAGCCCTTTCCTTCATGCCCTTCCTAATGAAACAGGAAGCACGAAAGTAACGGTGGCTAGCGTGGGTAGGCTCGCTCTCGATTAGCTTGTTACATATTGCAATCGCTTCGTCTAGCCTTCCGTCTAGGAGATAGGTGACTCCCAATCGACCTGTGAACCCCGGAGAAAACGGGTCCAACTCACAGGCCTTCATAATCTCGTCCGTCGCCTCCTTCATCCTTCCCAAGTCCAGCAGGAATTCAGAATACCACCTGTGGGCCAGGGCGTCGCTGGGGTTCAGCTCGATCGCCCTTCGGAGCTCTCGATGAACCTCCTCAAATCTCAAGTCATGCCACAGGTTCACCCCTAACGACGCATGAGCTTCAGCGAGAGTGTCGTCCAGTTCCAACGCCTTCGTTGCCGCTTCCTTCGACTTGGCGTACCCGTCAGCCAGACTCATGAAATCATTCTCCGCGGCGACAGCATAGGCGTCGGCCAGCCCGGAGTAAGCCTTCGCGTAGTTGGGGTCTATCCTGATGGCTTCCTGGAACAGTTTCAGCGACTCTAAGACTCCCTCCCTGTCCCACCTGTTCCAGAGGGTGCGTCCCCTCAAGTAGAGGGTATACGCCTCGATGCTCTCAGTGTGCTTCTTCTTTGTGTGGGTGACCTCGCTGTCAAGCAGCTTCACCTTCAGAGCACCCGCCACGCAGGTCGCAACTTCCGACTGCACCTCGAAGATGTCTTTGAGCTCCCTGTCGAACCGCTGGGCCCAGAGGTGCTCCTCGTCCATTGCGTCAATCAGCTGCGCGGTTATCCTGATCTTGTTCCCGGCCTTTCTGACGCTCCCTTCGAGCACCGAGCGAACCCCGAGGTCCCGGGCGATTTCCTTGATGCTCTTCTCCGTGTTCTTGTAGTGCATGACAGACGTCCTAGCTATCACGCCTAGACCCTTGAGCCCTGAGAGTTCCGTGATCATCTCCTCTGTCAAGCCATCCGCAAAGAACGCATCCTCTGGGTCGGAGCTCATATTCGTGAACGGAAGAACCGCTATCCTATTCCTGTCGAGCTGGGTCGGTGAAACCACTTTCTCTTCATCCCAGGGCATAGCCATCCTGTAGACCTCGACCTGCTCGCTCACGTTCTTGAGGCTCATCTTCCCTTTGCTAACGAGCGGGATCTCGAACTTGTTGTGGACATGGTCGTAGACCTGTTGGGTGAGGCAGACCCCGCCGTCCTCTGCCAGGGGCTCGATCCTCGATGCGACATTGACGGCGTCGCCGAAGATGTCTCCATCCTTCTCGACGACCTCTCCAAGATGGATCCCGACCCTGATATGCACCCTCTTCTCGCTCGAAAGGGTCAGGTTGAACTCTCTCACCGACCTCTGGATGTCGTAGGCGCACCTCACGGCCTCGATGGCGCTTGTGAACTCGACCAGAAACGCATCGCCCATCGTCTTGACCTCCCTGCCTCCGTGTCTCGCCAGGACCGGCCTCAGGAGCCTCTGCTGCGCTTCGACGACGGCCAGCGACAAGGACTCGTCCTTCTGGCCCAGGGCGGTGTAACCCACCATGTCCGTGAACATGACTGCCGCGAGTCTGCGCTCGCTCTGGGACAAGGCTTCCTTTCAGTGAGGTATGCGGTCAGATGATAAAGCCGTTGTGGGGCGGCCCATCGTTGAGACTTAGTGAGGTTTAGCCCGGCTAAGCTACGAAGCGCCTGGTTCGATTGTCTCAGAAATGATAGTCCGCGTAGGTCGTACTGCTCAGTAGGGAAGGCCCAGCCTCTTGAAGATCTCGGGGAAGCGGGGGTCGTACCTCACTTTGTCGTAGAAAGGTGAAGACCGAAGAGATGCTGCAAAAAGATATCCCCTGGTAGACAAGCCCTTATCGATCCACGTGAAGAACGCATCTCTGTTGCCAAGAATCGCGTAGCAGTCAGCGATATCCAGCTCACGGACTCCCGGCTTTCCGACGTTCGGAATGACTTCTTCAATCATCTGCAAAGCCTTCTCACTTTCACCGAACCATCCGTGCAGGAAGGCAAGTTTGACCTTGTATCCGTCCTCATTTCGGGTAAGTCTGTGCCAAGTCTCCACGTCGACGTGGGCCCTATCCTTCATGCCCTTTAGCGCGAAGCAGGTAGCACGACCCAAATAGGATTCGGCAAAGTCGGGCCCGTCCTCAATCAACTTGTCGTATACTGCAATCGCTTCGTTCAGCCTTCCGTGATTCATGTCAATGCTTCCCACGAAATGCGTAATCAAGAGAGACAGCGGATCCAACTCATGGGCTGTCTGGACCTCTTCCATCGCTTCCTTTGCCCTTCCCAGGTTATCGAGACACACGGAGTACCCGCCATGAGCCATGGCGGAGCTGGGGTTCAACTCGATTGCCCTTTGGAACTCCCCCAGTGCGTCCTGGTACCTCATGTCGTGAAATGCGAGATCCCCTTGCGCGACGTGTGCCTCTGCGAGCGTCTCATCCAGTTCCAACGCCTTCGTTGCCGCCTCCTTTGCTTTAGTCAGTCCGTCAGCCCCGTCCATGCCACACAAATCCACGGCATAGTGGTAGGCATCGGCCAGTCCTGCATATGCCTTCGCGTAGCGGGAGTCAATGCTGATCGCGTCCTGGAACAGCTTCAGCGACCCCAAAACGCCTTCTTTGTTCATCTTGTTCCAGAGGGAGCGTCCCTTCAGGTAGAGCGTGTACGCTTCGATGTTCTCGGGAGGTTTCCTGCTAGGTTCCCGACCCGGAGCGAGTCTCGTCTTCAGCGCGTCCGCAATCTTCCCTGCTATGTCGTCTTGGATCTTGAATATGTCGTCCAGCTCCCTGTCGTACTTCTCCGACCACAGATGCGATTCTGTAGGGACGTCGATTAGTTGTGCTGTGACCCGCACCCTGTTCCCGGCCTTGCGAACGCTCCCTTCCAGGACAGTACCGACCCTGAGCTCCTTCCCGATCTCTGAGACGTTCTTCTCCTTCTTCTTGTAGTTTATCACGGACGTTCTGGCGATAACCTGCAGCCCCTGAAGTCCCGACATGGCCGTGATCAGTTCCTCCGTCATCCCGTCAGCGAAGTACTCGTCGTTGGGGTCTGGGCTAATATTGGCGAAAGGCAGAACCGCTATCCTGTTCTTGTCAAGCTGAATCGACGGAGAGACCTGCTCTTCGCTCCAGGGCATCACCATCCTGTAGACCCCTAACGGTGCGCTGACGTTCTTCAGAGCCTTGTTGCCGATGTTCGTTAGAGGGAACTCCAGCTTGTTGTGGACCTGATCGTAGACCTGTTGGGTGAGGCAAACTCCCCCGTCCTCTGCCAGGGGCTGTATCCTGGACGCGACGTTGACAGCGTCACCGTAGATGTCCCCCTCTTTCTCGGCAACCTCTCCAAGGTGGATCCCGACCCTGAGGTGTATCCTCTTCTCGCTGGACAGGGCGAAGTTGAACTCCCTCACAGACCTCTGGATGTCGTAGGCGCATCTCACCGCCTCGATGGCGCTTGTGAACTCGACCAGAAACGCATCGCCCATCGTCTTGACCTCTCGACCTCCATGTCTCGCCAGCACCGGCCTCAGGAGCTTCTGCTGTGCCTCGACGACTGCCAACGATAGAGATTCATCCTTCTGGCCCAGGGCGGTATAGCCGACCATGTCCGTGAACATTATCGCCGCGAGTCTCCGCTCGCTCTGGGACAAGGCTTCCTTTCAGTAAGGCATGCGGTCAGATGTTAAAGCCGTTGTGGGGTGGCCGAGCGTGAAGACGGCGCAGTACGTTCTGGTCGGCCCCTCTCTTCAATACGTAAACGCTTGTCGAAGGTCTAGCTCGGCTAAGCTTCGAAGCCCCCATTCGATTGTCTCACTCTACCAAGCGTCCCGGCGTGATTTCAAGATACTACAGTCTTCGCCAGTTCGTAGTCGGAGCACTTTGAGTGATCCCATAATGTGAGTCGTCTACATATCGCAAATCGCCGAGATCGGACCATATGAGCGAGTCCAAGTCGAGTGTGGACCCCGGCCAGGGCCAGACGGCCACCCTCTCCGTACTTGACGGTGACCTCGCGCTCGATGGCGGCACTGCGGTAGCCCCATACATTGTCCTTGAGGTCCATGGGACCCTGTACGTGCGCGCGCTGAGGGCGCAGCATAACATTGTGTGATTACATAACGTGAGCCAACTATATTACCGGAGGCTCGCCATCCAGAACCCATGGAAGAGATGACAATTCCAAGTGGGACGACAGTGAAGCTCGGCGTGGTCGAAGGCGACCTCAGAGCGGAGGACCACGCACTCATCCAGGCATCCGAAGGCTCCACGGTGATCGTCAAGGGAAGGGCGACCCTGGAGGGCAGCGTCGAGATTGATTGCGACTTCGAATGCGGCTCACTCGATTCCCGGGATGGCATCGTCAGGGTCAACGGGGACCTCACGGTTCAGGGAGCCATCGACGTCGAGGACGCCCTGTACACCAAGGGGAACCTCAGGGCCGAGAGGGTCGAGGTAGGTGGGAGGTTATCGGTAGGAATCTCGCTGGAGGCCAAGTCGGCGGAGATCGGAGGCTCACTCGAGGTTCAGGGCGGCGTCACCGCCGATTCCGTGGAGGTCGGTGGCTCGTGCGAAGTCCTCGGCGACTTGGTCTCGAATGACCTAGAAGTGGGCGGGAGCGTCGACATAGGGGGAGGCGAGGTCACCGGTAGAATCGAGGTAGGGGGCCGGTTCGCAGCGAGGAAGGCGCTGAAGTTCGACAGGATCGAATCGGGGGGCACCGTCGAGCTGAGCGGCGGATCGGGCAGGTCGATCGAGGTCGGGGGAAGGCTCGAGTCCAGGGGAGACCTTGGCTGCGAGGAAATCGAAGTCGGCGGGGTGGTATCAGTAGAGGGGAACCTGTCGGGTAGAAAGGTCGAGGTCGGAGGAAGAATCAGAGTCGCCGGGGACCTCTCACTGACGGCCGGGCTCGAAGTAGGTGGAGTGGCCGAGATCGGGGGAGTGCTCTCCGGAGCGGACCTCGAGGTCGGAGGGGGCCTTAGGGCATCCAAGGGTGTCCTCTCAGGCCACGCCGAGATAGGCGGTCGGGTCGAGACCGCGCAGGGGCTCAAGGCGTCAAGGATCGAGGTAGGCAAGGGGGCAAGTTGCAGTGGTCCCCTCGTGGGTGGCATGGTGCACATCGAGAAGGGCGGCCAGGTGCAGGACGTGTACTGCTCGCAGCTCAAAGTCGAGGGAGGGTCGAGGCTGGGCAGGGTCTTCGCGGAGAGCGCCGACATCGGCGACACCTGCGTCGTCAAGGAGCTGGTCTACACAAAGGAGCTCAGGGTTGGAGCGAGAGTGATACACCTAAGTCCCCCCCAGAAGTCTGAAAGCCTGCCGCCTTTCCCGCTCTGAGGGAGATGATCGGGCTGAGTCTTTGGAGAGCAAGGAATTGAGCAACCCGGGCACCAAGCGGTCCAAGGCCGACATCTACGCGACGATCCTGGAGGTGGTTCGTCGGAACCCGGGAGGCGGGAGAATCACCAGGGTCTCCTATGGGGTCGGCGTCCCACTGGACAGGCTCCGGGTGATGATTGATGACCTGACCGCATTCGGGCTCCTCAGACGGACGGACGCGGACGGCGAGACCACCTACACGACGACGCCCCGCGGACTGGAGTTTCTAGACACCTATTGGAAGATGAACGGCTACCTCGAGACATTCGACCAGTCCCCCTCGAGAGGCCTCGTGGCCATAATGTTCGCCGACCTCGCTGGTTACACATCTCTGACACAGAAGAACGAGCGGAAGGCCCTCGAGCTCCTCGAAGAGTACCGGGGGCTTACCAGGCAGACGCTCCCGAGGTTCCATGGGAGGGAGGTCAAGACAGTAGGAGATGCGTTCCTGGTAGAGTTCACGAGTGCCCTGGAGGCGTCCCAGTGCGCCGTGGAAATCCAGCGGAAGCTGAACGAACGGAACCAGACCGTGGGAGAGGCGGACAGGTTGCTTGCGCGCATCGGTATTCACGTTGGCGACGTCGAGAGAAAGGGGAGTGACATTCTCGGCGATGCGGTGAACATCGGCAGCAGGGTCTACGCCATCGCCGAGCCCGGCGGGGTGTGCATAACGCGCCAGGTCTTCGATCAGGTCTGGAACAAGCTGGGTAACCACCTGAGCGAGATCGGGAGGAGAGAGGTGAAGAACCTCGACTTCCCCATCGAGGTCTTCTCGATCGATCTTCCGTGGAGGGAGAATCCGCAGACAGTCTCTCGCTAATCGACTTCTCCTCCGGAAATGCGACCCAGACAAAGTGGGCGCACGCGCAACGGCGGGGTTGGACTTGGGCCTTGACGGAATCAGGTGGAAGGAGTTAATCAAGCAGGCGAGCAAGGCGAGAACCCCAAAGCCGTAAGTAACACGAAAGACTCGAACCGCGCTGAATGAAACGCAGAACCATCGCTGTGGTAACAACTCTCGTGGCGTTACTCGTCGTATCACTCGGACTCAATCTCTATCAGTTCGGCCGCGTAAACGACCTTACTTCTCAAGTCAATCCGCAGTGGTCGGAGGTCCGACAGGGGTATGTCGTCATCAATGGAACAGTCTTCAACGAGAGGAGTTCGGAGGCCTCGTTTGGCGGGGAATACACTACTATTCAGTTTGACAACGTGACTTTCACTTACCATAACCTCTACCCGAACTCAAATGGGTCGCAGGTAGAGGGGTTCGCAATCTCATATCTGGGTTCCAACTCTCACTCGCCTTGGAACGCTACATTGGGCTTCCCTATTTTCGTCGATGGTTCGCAGAATCTACCTCGGGCTGACTTCACCAGCGGCACGACTCCCATAGTAGGTGTGGTCTGGGGTCGTGATGGATACTTCCACTTCCTTGTGGGTGACATTTGAGAGTCCATCTCCCGACCCGCACCACTTTCGACGCAGCGTGGCAAATCTCCCTAAGACGCACCAGAACTGGTGGCGGGGCTGGACTTAGGGCTTGATGGAATAAGGTGGAAGGCGCTAATCAAGCAAACAATATCAAATAGACACGGAACAAATAGATAGAACGCGAGCACCGAAACCGCTAATTGACCCCTGTCTGCGTTAATCTCAGTTATGCGACGAAAGAGAGTAACAGTCCTGACGGTTATTTTGGTTCTGATAGTATGTGGTATTGTTGGGTTTGTCCCGTTGGTGAATGTCACTCCACATTATGACCCACCCGTCTGCATGCCCTACGCATGCCATTGGCTAGAATCAGCTTATCAATCGTCAAGCTGCCGTTTAGTTGGACTAGGAGTTACTATGGCAAACTACCTCGTACGGACAAACGAAAGTATAAGCAAACAATCCTCGTTCCTCATTGGCTGTTTTTACTAGTCATTCCCATCAGACTAGAACTCTATGTCCCGAGTTGCACCACTAAGATAGGGATGAAGCCAAATGTCCCGCTAATGCACCAGAACTGGCGCGCGCCAGATTAAATAAGCCAGATCCGTGGATTGAGGCACCCGGGGCATCAGAGCACGGAAAATGCTGAATTGATCAAAGGGGACGCCGTGTCGATTAGAGACTTCAAGAAGTCAGACTTGAACGACGTGCTGGACCTCTTGCCCAGGTGTTTCTCAAAGGAATTCGCGATCACAGGCTTCGACTCCGAACACATGAGAGATGTAATCAACCGAGCCTATGGGATGACGGGCAGACTGCTCTTGGGAACGTCGCGGCTCTTCGGAAAAGAGCCGATCAGATTCCTGGTCGCAGAATTGGAGAACAGAGTCGTGGGCACAACAATGGTGGACATCAGAGAAGAGGTCGGCTACATATCAGCGGTCATGGTCTCTCCCGACCACAGGAGAAGAGGCATCGCAACGACCCTAGTGAAGAGCGCCAATGAATACGTCCAGAAGAGGAGAATGGACAGGGCCGTCCTGCACGCAGTCTCTACAAATGCCCCTGCCATAGGGGTCTACTCCAAGATCGGCTTCGAACCATTTGAGCAGATTGCGCACTTGGTCGGAGACTCTGGCTCCATGCCCTCTCACACCGACGCCGATGGAGTCGAGATCAGACCTTTTCGGGGGAGCGACCTGGACGAGGTCTACGACCTCACCAGAGCCTCGCAGGAGCCGGATCATCTGAGAGTCTTTGGCTTGAGCAAGAAGCAACTGAAGATACCGTTCTGGCTACGCCTATTCCACTTCTCGACTCAGAAGAGAATGGTTGCCTTAAGAGATGGCAAGATAATCGGAAGCATCGTGGCCGCATACACGACTCCCAAGGAGGCAGGCAACATCAGCTCCATACAGGTGAGGCCCGAGGACAGATCGCAGGGCATCGAAGGAGCGCTGGTGACCGCGGCAACAGACGAAATCAAGAAAGGCGGAGTGAGCAGGATTCTAGCTACGGTTCCCACTTCAAGACAAGAGCTCTTTGAGGTCCTGAAAGGCCTGGGCTTCAAAGAGACGATGGTGATGGTCGGAATGTCCAAGGAAATCAGATGAGCGCACGCGCGCGTCTTTTGTGATGAGCAGGACTGGTTATGTTTAGTCTTTTGTCATTGTGACCGTGAAGTAAGTCCTTTCGAATGAAAAACTACAGCGAAGTCGAATAGAACCGACTAGATTTTATCACCCCACTCAAATGTTAGCTTGATACGGAAACCGACTCGGCGAACCCCAGACCCACTGACAATATCGTGACCGATATCCTCGCCGACGACGAAATCACTCGTCGACGACTGATCAAAGTCATTACTGTGCTTGTCGTGGTGCTGGTCGTGCTTGCCGCGACCACGGCCTATGAGGTCAATATCAACTCGCGCGACAACAGACTCTTGAACAGCGTTTCGCGTACTCAGGAAAACGCATTCGATTGCGAGAATGCACAAGCTCTATCCATTCTGCAGGGTAAAATATCCTCACCCTTCACGTCAGCCTACGAGTTTAACCCACCCATCGCAGACCCGAAAAACGTCACTTGGATAGCACCATCTTTACTTCAATATTGGCCACAATCGGTCAACAGTTCAAGCTTCCGTCTATACGAGGTCTGGGGGGTAGTCTGGGATTTGAACAACAATACGTCACATGTCTACAGTGCAAACATGGTCTACGTCTTGAATTGCCCCATAGGTTGACTCCGTGGAGAATTGACGCCCTCCCTAAATGTCCGCGCGCTGTGGTCATGCGGCTAAAGGTCGCTTGGCCTGCCGGCTAGCCATAGAAGATCGCGTAGTATCTGTCTCCGCTAGTGTTCATCGTTCCGACGGGAGCAGATCCAATCCAGCTGATGTCGAACATACCGTTGTGATAGAAGACACTCACCCCTCCACCATAAGTGTAGTCTGCTTCGTAGAGCTGCAGTCCACGGAAGAAGTATGCCGACGTATCGTTGACGCCGAAGTAGACTGTGGCTTGCATGCCTGCCGTGTAGTCGGTGATGAATACCAAGACCGGCGCGAATGGTACCGAGATGTTGTGTCCGGCTAGACCGTTCCCGATATAGTTCGCTTGGAAGACTCTTAGCGAATGCAAGGAATTCAGCTCATTGGTTAGAGAAACGATGTTATTCTGGGTCATGTTCAATTTGATGGATAGATTGCCAATGTTGAGGCGAACCGAGTTCAGCTGAGTACTCATTTGAGACAGTTGGTTCTGAAGTCGAGAATTGTTATCCCGCAGAGAATTGAGTTCTGACTTGTTGTTTGAGAGTTGAGAGCTCAGTGTTCCGTATGTGTAAAGGTTCAAGCCTGCGAGCGTGAGAAGCACTACTATCAAGGACGCATTTAACGCGACTTGTTTATTCATTTCATTGAGAGTTTCGCCCCTTGGTGTCATTTATGCCTTCTCGAGCAGAACAACGGCATGGGTGGCTGAGCATAATGTCACCAAGCGCGCTGCAAATCAACAGGCTGAATGTCGATCCGGATGGGACGCGGGACTCCTAAGATATTGATTGAAAGGGCATGCAACTCATCCCTCGGTTCCGGCTGGGACGTGTTCCATGAAGTAAGCCAAGGCGAGACCAAAACTCTGGTTTTGTGATATGTGGACACAATTCCTGCGCGCGCGAAAGAGGGGTTAGTATCCATGCCGGGCAGCACCATTTCGACCAACTTTCCCGTGCTCATGACCAGAATCCATCTTCAGAACCTTTTTGGGAGCGAGTCGCACCGTCGGGCGGGTTCGGTTTCTCAGGCGTCAATGACCTTATACAATGGGCGGGCTCGGCGGCATGCGAATTTGCACGAGCTGAGCATCGCCCAGAGCATTGTGGACACGGTCCTCTCTGAAGCGCAGAAGAAAGACGCGAAGAGAGTCACGGAGATTTCAGTGGACGTGGGCCAACTGATGCAGCTTGACAGGAATGCTCTGGCGTTCGCGCTCAGGCTGCTCATGACCGGTCCTGTGCTAAGGGGCGCACGGGTCAGCGTGCGTGTCAAGAAGGCGTCTTTCTCGTGCAGGAAGTGCAATCAAGAGTGGGGGATGGCCGAAGCGCAGAAGCAGCTTGAGGAGGTTCCCGACACTCTCAGAGTAAGAGAGCCCGATAGCAAGGAACTCCCGCTTCACTTCCTCCCCTTCCTCTACCCTGCCTTCATCCACTGCCCGAGATGCGGCAGCTCCGACATCTTCTCGAAAGAAGGAGAAGAGATACAATTCCGGAGGCTGGTCATGGAGTGACGAGGCCCGATGAGAGTGACCTCATCCCAATCGGAGCAGCCAAGGAAAAGCTGGAACGAATCACACATGTAATACTGGTAGGTAGTGGCAAGGGAGGCGTCGGGAAAAGCACTGTTGCCTCAGGGTTGGCGCTGTCCTTGTCTCGGGTGGGGCAGAAGACTGCGCTACTAGACATCGACATTCATGGAGCCAGCGTGCCAGAATATCTGCAGGTGGGTCCACCGGTGAGAAGCAACAAGAATGGCTTGGAGCCCAAGATGAAGGAGGGCCTGAGGGTCATGTCTCTCGGCCTGTTCACGGGTAGCCTCCCCGTGCCCATGCGGGGAGACGGCAAGCAAGAGCTGATTACGCAGCTGTTTGCTCTGACAGACTGGGGAGACCTGGACTACCTCGTAATCGATCTTCCTCCGAGCATGGGAGACGAGCTACTCTCAGCATTCTCTTTGTTCTCCGGGAAAGCCACACTCGCCTTGGTTACGACCCCCTCACCGGGCGCAGTGAGCGTGGTCTCTCGCCTCAGACGATTGGCAGAAACCGAAAAGGTCCCCGTGAAAGGAGTCGTGGTTAACATGGCTTACGTCCTCGCGGGCAAGACGAAGACATTCCCATTCGGCAAACCAAATCGCAGGCTGCTAGAGGCGAAGTTCAAGTCCACGATTATTGCGGAGATTCCACTGGATCCCTTGGTAAGCACAAGAGGACTGAGTGCTGTTCTGAAGGGATCCAACGACTTCTCTCGTGCGTTTCAGAAGCTCGCAGAGCAGATCAGCCGCTAGGTTTCAGAGGCCGCATTTCTTCGCGTACAGCTCTCAGGTAGGATCTGACTCGCCCGCGTCTGTGCCCCACGATTTCGCTCCATGACGGTGCTGACTTCGCGATTGGGGGTAGAGTCGTCGTTGAGAATCTGCAAGAAGTAGAGACTACTTGAGATCGCGTTCTCGAAGTGCAAGAACTCTGGTTCTGGGGATCCACGATTACTTCCCCACCAGCCGTCTAGAGAAGGTGAAGTTCATCGGCGGCTTATCCTTGAACTTCATGAGGTATTCTTGGAGAATCTTCGTTTCTTCACCTTCTGCATCTTTGCATGGTGCGTAACGAAGCTCCAACTTCTCGCACGGAAAAGCATCGTAGAACTTGTAATCCCAGTATGTCTTCCTGGCCGTGCACCTAGCATGTCTGTTCTCAGCCACTGCCTCTTTGAACTCCTTCAGCCGTTTCCTAAGGGTCCGCCTGTGGGTACTTCCAACGTAAAGCAGTCCCCTTTGGTCTGTGCCGAATACCCGAGCGAGAGGGATTGCCTTACCCTTGGAGGCATATCGAAGCTCGTAAACCCCGGTCTTTTTGGGCGTGTTCTGGTGGTCGAACTTCACGATTGAAACCCACTGAGTCCACTTGACAGGCAAAACTCTGGACGGAGCGATCGTCATCGCTGCCTTACTTAAGCCATCCAAGCGTGCGCTGCAGAGAACCCCACACTAGTTTAGGAGCGCACGCTCTCTCAGGATGACGGGTTCCGCGGTTTGAACCTGTAGCGGGCCGTGACTACCGATTCCCCCCGACTCATTCGTGGCTCAGCATGGAACCATCGCCTTACGACTTCCTTGATGACGCTCTCCACGTAGATGCTCCACTTGGGGCCTAGGTCATGATGGACGACGACCGTATACTCGTTTCCTTCCGTGGTTATCTCCGTGTGCATCACGGAATCGAACCTGTATCTCATGGTTATGGCTTCCAGAACCTTCTCCGGACTTGAGCTTTGGAACCACAGTTCGGCCAACTCTCCAAACATGTCGGGCACGGCCTCCCGTGCAATCGTGCTGAGTGTTTCGTCGCTCAACTCTCCGATCATTCTCTTGAAGGCGGCCTTGGAGACCGTTACGAATCCAAACTCGCTCATCCTCTTGTCCCAGTCGAAATACCGGCTGAGGATCTTGCTTACGTCCGCGTTGACGGTCGTACCCTCATCTGCGGCCTCCTTCTCGAGAGAGCGTGCCAGCGATTCAGAGATTCTGATCGTCTTGAGGACGGACTTTTTCTTATCTCTGCCAGCACTTTCCATGAGAATGCCTCAGACGGAAAGGACTTCCTGCTCGATACTTATACCTTGGTCGATTCAGTGAGATCGCCGGCCCTCGGCTCGGGATTCCTATCAGCGTCAAGGGTCGGGTCATGAAGAACTGTTCTGATGCTCTCTTCAGGGTTCTGTTCCGTCTTCGGGTGACTCCCAGCCTTGGGCTCGGAGGCCCGTTACGGATGCGGTCATCACGCTGTCCAGCCAGGCAATCTTCCTCGACATCAGATCCGTTCAGAAACTTGCCTTGTTGGGACTTGAACCCGTTGGTGCTCGCGCTATCTCGAGTGCCGATTCGAGATTTTAGCTACGAGTAATGAGAGTGTGGAGTCCAGCTAAGAACGAACTGAATCAAACCTGTTCTTCGCAGCGCGTGCTACTTGGCTTGGAGTGCGTTGTCTATAGGTCACGAAGATAGCAGAGGGGGCCTGATTATTTGACGCCAGCCTCCCAACTCGCTTTAGGTGTCGAATTTTCATATACTGGACAGTGTTCCTGACTAAATGGCAAAATTGGAACGCCTTGCGGGCGCGCCGCGTGACACGCCAGCATGATACGCTAGCGTACTGTTGGTGTTGATCCGAATCATCGGCCCACAAGGCTGGCACAACCTGGGTTCGGGCCTGGCTGCTTCTATCGGTCATGTCGGGTGATAGTGGGGAGAACTCCTCGCCCAAGGGGCTGAGTTTCAGGTCGCGCGCTGGGCGGGCTGGGCTGCAGGCTGGCCAGGCAGAATTTCTACAGGACGGTCTTGAGGAAGTTCGTGGAGTACGGCTTGATAGCACTGGTCCCGGAGAACGACGCGGACCGGCGAAGGATCGTGGCTGCCTACCACGCGGTCACGCAGCCCATAACCTCGAAGAAGCCTCCTGGACCGTCCCTGATCAGACTGGCTTACCTTGTCGGGGAGGAGTGGAATGTGTACTTCGACAGGTAGCCTCTGACCCGTAGGGAGTTTCGGGGAGGGTGGCGGGCCTTGCGGCTCCGCTCAGCTTGCACGTTAGCGAGCGCGCGCTAAGTGTTAGTCTGAATCATCGACCCGAAGGACCGGCCCTACCTCGGGGATCGATCTTCTCTTCGACTTCTCCTGGACTTGACTGGAAGGCTATTCGTCCGATGAGCTGAGTTTCAGGTCAATAGCGCAGGGGATCGCTCCCTCCACCGCTGGGCGCGGCGTGCCGACCAAGCCGCAGGGCGGAACCGAGCGCGGGGACTTGGATTCTTCTCTTTGGCTCATCGAGGAGTTGTTCGTCCAGAGGCTCGGATCTCGGGCATGCTGGTGAGCCAGGCAGCTCGGCTCAGCTTGCACCCCTCCAGCTTCTCGACAAGGTCTGGCCTGCTATATACTCTAGGGAAATTTGTCGCACGACAAGCGTCGAAGAATCTACGACAAAACCGCTTCGACTAACTCTTGCCGACTAACTCTTGACCGTGGACCTTGATCGATTTTCTCGACAAATCGCTTAGACAAATCCTGTTTTCTCGACTAACTTGTCGAGACAGTCGAGCGACAAATTGTCGACAAAGGCGCTGGTAGTGTTGGTGTCGGTCTCTTCGACCTGTCGAGGAATCTCGATTCTGTCCTGTGCAAATCCTGCACCTGATTACTCTGCCACCCCTCCTAGACCCCTACCTGTCTATATGGTGGGGGGAGCTTTGCACAGTTTCTTGGTCGGCTGGGTCGGCCAATCCGGTCGGAATACTGGCCGAAATCGGCCCGGCCACAGCCTCCGGCCACGGCCAGCTGGGTCGACCCAGCCCCCGGCCCAACCCCCGGCCCAGCAGCCGACCCAGCTGCCGACCGACCGCGTGTTGGTGTTGATCTCGAATCATCGTCTCGCAGGGCTGGACCAGAGTAGGGGATGCTGATTCTTCACTCTGACTCCCTCCCCTGCCCTGCCCGGCCCCTACATAGGGGCAAATCGGGGAGGGTAATACCCGGATTTACCCCTCCCGAGAGGGGGGGTAATGGGGAGGGTATCGAGGGGGGGTAATTTTTCCCGCGCTGGTAATCTACCGGGTAATTACCGGGTAATGGGAGGGGTAAAGGGGCAGCAGTGCCGAGCTGGGCGTGTTGGTGTTGGTGATTCTAACCTGCGGAACATCCTATTGAGATAGCCACACCTTTCACAGAGCCCTCGAAGATGACTGCCTGCCCTGACCGCAAAGGTTTCGCTGACCTCTCCCTCTCCCCTCTCGGAGCTCTGAAACGCACTGGTCTTTTATCCGAGATTCAGAGATTGGTTTCTTATGCAAAGAAGCTCCTGCGACTATCCTTTCAATGTGTCCGGGGCAGCCAACCACCGCTGCGCAAGAACAAAGGGCCACCCGTCGAGGCACGTCTGCTGGTGCGGGGCCCTCCACGACGCGAACGCCGACGACACCGGGAGATGGGAGAGCTACATCAAGCCCGAGCTACGAGGAGAGAGCGCAAAGAAGACCGGCGAGCGAGGGGCGGGCGATGCGGGGAAGCAGGGGGTTTCCTCTGGATGTTCAGTATTACCCTTCAGGCGAGTAACGAGCAGGAGGCAAATTGATTGCATGTCGTCCATCCGCTGGTCAGGGCCTACTACCAACGCAAGTGGGCTCTGAGCGGTTATGGACTCTGGAAATTCCAAAGAAAGCACTTCCGGGCGGAGCTGTCCGACGGGGCCTTCCTGAAGCTCAACCGAAGGTGGGCGAGACTCGACGGGAAGGACCTTCGGAGGATAGCCTCCGACCTCGCGCCGAAACACCTCTTCATGTCCGTTCTGGACTACCGCGCGCTCTCTCGCTACAGATCCAGTACAGGGAGAGTGAAAAACTCAAATCAGCCGATTTGGGCGAGAGAATCTCTCGAGGAAGACTGACCTTAGATTGCTGGCTAGGACCGGTGGAAGCTGAGTGATTGGCAGAGGAACCGCGCTCTTCATCATCGTATCTCTTCTCATGACGCTTGCGGTCGCATCTGCGCCGGCTCGTGCCGACGGTTGCATCTCGAAAAGCGGATACTATGTCGCATCGTTGAGCGCTGACATTAACCCTGGGGCAACGAGCTTCCTGTCTGCTTCCGTCGCGAACGCCGAGGCTGCCTGCGACGGCCGCATCGTGTTCATCCTGTCGACCAATGGAGGAGACCCCGTAAGCATGCAGTCGATGATCGCCTCAATCCAGAGCTATGAGAGTCCTTGGAACGGTACCTTCGTGACCCTCATAGCGCCGATGGGTGCCTTCGCCTTCTCCATGGGTTCCTACATCGCCGAGGCTTCGAGCGAAATATACATGGTCAATGGGACCATGATCGGCTTGGCGACCCCTCCGGCGGGAGAGAACACAAACGCGACTAAAGGCCTCTCAGCCTTCACCAACTACATGCAGGCACTGACATTGGCCAATGGGAGGAACCAGACCGCTGCGGGTCTGATGGTCTCACAGGGGTTGTCCTATACCGCCGCCGAAGCTGTCAGGTATGACGTAATCACCGCGATGCTCAATGCGACTACGATCGAGGGAGCGCTCCAGGAGCTGGGAGTCCCACCATCCACCCCAATCAATACTGCCCCAACTACGACGACGACCACCATCACCCAATCTGTGACGACGACGGTGACAAACACTCAGACACTGACAAAATCAGGAACGACTTCAACCACGACCCAGACTGACACAATCACCCAATCAGTGACCACAACCGAAGTGGGAATTGCGATACGAGGAATCGCCATAGGAGGAATCGCCATCGGGACAGGAATCGCCATAGCAGGAATCGCAATCGCACTCTCGATACGATCCCGTCGTGGCGCAGCTCACTCCTCTGGACCCAGAACCACCTAGAGCACCGAGACAGTTTCGTGGGCTCTGATGGTCATCATAGTTGCCTCTGTTCACTACCGGGTCCTCCTTGTTGGTGCGGGTGTCTCATCTCCGCGTGCGCCAAGCCCGGAGTTGAATCCACGCTTACCAAATTCGCGCTACGAGCAATGAAGTCAATTCCCATAACAACTAACCAAGGATTCGGGCGCATATTCATTGGCCACCACAACTGACCGCATCTTTAGCGCGCGCTTGCTTCAGTGATGACTCATCAGGACTGGATGACCTAGGTTATCTTCAGTGCGAGCTTTCCCGAGCTTCCGAGGTTGTTGGAGTCTCCGTTGTAGGTTGCCTCGATCGTGACGGTTCCTTTAACTGTCCCTTTGATCGTAATCGAACACTTTCCGCGCGCGCGAGATCAGAATAAGCGTTACTGAGGAAAGCGGTCGAACAGGCGGGTTCCATCGCGGCGCACGAGCTAGAAACAGCTAGGTAGAGCCGCGCGTGCTGTCCCTTCTGTCAGCGTAGTCGAAAGAGATTCCCGAGAGTGCGCTCGTTGAGCGCGCGGGTTCAGAGCACCGTCAGAGCAAGCGTGCCTAAGATGATCAATGCCGCGGCTAAGACCTTCCTAAGGGAGCTGTACCTGTCCTTAACCTCATCCACCGGGAGCGAGCCCGGCCAGCGCAGAAGGACGGCCGTGGAGTACACCAGCAGGACGAAAGGCTGCACCGCTGTTATCCCTGAGGCTAGGGCGACGGGGCCCAGCGAGATGGCCGAATAGAGGAAGAAGTAGCCGCCGAATGTGGCCGACGCGGTAACGACCACGAGCAGCACCGTCGCGGGCCGCAGCGACGCGATTGACTTCCTCAGCCTCTGCCTGTAGGCGGGCCAGCAGCTCAGGGCGAGGGCGCCCAAGTTCTGCCCGACGACGACCCACAACATGTATGACCAGACGTCCACCTGCCCAAGCACGGGCTTGCTCACGACCCTCGTGACAGCTCCGAAGACGGCGTACGCGAGGGCTAGCAGCAGGGCATGGTGGGACGCCCGCCTGTAGAAAACCAGGAGTACACTGAGCAGCAGCATGGCGATGCCGGCATAGCCGATGGCTGTCAGCACCTCGCCCAGGAAGAGCCACGACAGGACGGCGACGTAGAGGGGGATGGTGTAGACGATGGACACTACACTCGTCCCCTCCTCCTTCATCATGCCCACGTCGTAGAGGACCCACATCAAAGCGAAGGAGAATCCTATGGCCGTCCCCGCGGCGATCGCGACGAGCGATGCCGACACCCTCGTAAAGAGGGGGATAAGCGCGCCGAAGACAAGGGACGGCATTATCGTTATGACGTCGTAGGTCACCGGGTCTCTGATCGCCCTGTGAAGCAGGTGGTTGTCGACCAAGTTGCCGACCGCGAGCGTCATAGGAGCCATGAACGCCAGCAGCCAGAATTCCAGCATGCCTCGCGGCAGGCTCTGTCTTCGGCTCATAAGAAGCGCGCGCGGGGTAGAGTGTCAGAAGGTTGGTTCAGCGTCGCGCGCGCAATCTAGGTCCTTCCAAGAGACAGTTTGCAACTTCGCTCGAGGGCGCGCTATGTCTGATTAATGGAGGTCCGCTCCATTTCGCTTAATAGCCGGAGGAGGCGGAGGAGGAGATATGAAACTGAAGTGCCAGAAGTGCGGTCACTCCTGGGATTACAAAGGGAGCGCGGTCTTGGCAGACTGCCCGAGCTGTCATACTCGAGTACCGACAGGAAAGACGAAGGCGAAAAGTGATTGAGCAACGAGGCTATCACCTCAGTTCTTGAGGCCCTGAAGTCCTGGGAGTTCTCTAAGGATCCTCGCAACCCTGCGAAGGCTATCGAGAGCTGGATCTGTTCGGAATGCGGTGATCTGATTGAAGGGGTAAACGCCTACTTCCTGCATGCAGAAAAATGCCCGAGAGCCCTTCTGGTTCCTAGGTAACTAGTCTGAAAGATTGGACGCTAGGGCTTGGTTGACAGGTCGCGCGCGCTACGGTTAGTGGAAAGCCCAGACAGAGACGCCACGCACGACGAGCTTCAGAATCACAGATTCAGGTAATCTTCAGAGCGAGCTTTCCCGAACTTCCCAGGTTGTAGATGTTCCCGCTTTTGGCCGCTTCGCGCGCGCTCTGGCGGGTTCCGAAATCTCATCGAGAACACCCTTCAGTGATGAATCGACTGGGCCTGGCTTGCAGCGAGCGCAACCTTCTTACCTTCTTGAAGAGAGGAGGAAGGTAGAACAAGATAGCAAGAAACGAAGCAGCAAAGAGGACGTTCCAGTTGCTCAGGAGATAGACCCCACCAACAGACCACGTAGCGAAGTTAGTCACATGGTCGGCCATCTCACTCCCGTCGAAAACCAGGACTAACACCTCGAGGAAGAGCAACCCCGGGACTGCGAAGAACCTAACCGAATCCTTGACAGCCTTGAACGCTCCATTCTGGAGACCGTAGAGGGTAAAACCGACCAAGGCGAGGCCGAAGAAAGCGAGCGCGATACATGCGAAGAGAGACGAACCGTACCAGTTTTCTGCTCTCGACAGCAGCGCGTTTTCCAACGGTGTGAGGTTTCTGCCGCTGAGCCCGTCGATCGAAACGGCTGACAGATAGCAGAGGGCAAACACCGATGAGGCTAGGAGAATCGAAGTCCTCAGAACCCTTCGCAAGAGAGCGGGACTGTGCAGACTCCCTTCGTAGGCAAGGAGAATAGCGGTGAATGCGCCAGTCGATCCAGCCATGAAGAGGTCGAGTTGATGAGCATAGATCGGACCTTGGTCGGCCAGAACGCTCTGCTGATATTGGGCCATTTCGACTTCGCATCGCGCATCGGGTATCTTGTATGCCCCGGGTACCTCACACGCCTTCGGAGCGATTGGAGCCGATTTCACCGGGGACCCAAAGGCCATCACAGCGAAAGGGATTGACACCAAGAACAGGAGCAGGATCAGCACGAGCTTGATCTTCATCCCTTCTTCCTCCGCTCCTCCTTCGCCTGCTCAGCGCGGATTAGCTCAGCGACGTCGTTCATATCGACGTCTATGCTAGAGATCAAGTCAGCTCGGATTCATAGCGATCGCATTTGTGAAAGAATCGTTCTAGATGGCCGGTAGCCATTCCTTCCCGCCTCTCGGACATTGCACACATACTGTCGCGTTGCGCTTATTAAATGCAGAACTGGAGAACAGGCGCAAGGACTTGGCTACTATCACACCTATAGCGGCTGGGTTACTAGTGATAGGACTAGTGGTCGGTGCTGGAGCTGTCTACTTAGCTAACCCGTCCCGCTCGGCCACGACGACGATGACCACCACTCAGTATGTGTCAAACACTCAGTATTCGCCCAAGGAAGTGAACGGTAGCATGGATCTCGCCGTGAATCAGAATTCGAGCCTCGCCTTGGTGAACGGTGCATGGGATGGCGGCTACCTGTGGCAGGTGACCAACGTCAGCAATCCGAGCGTCGTTGAGTCCGTGTCCAACTATACGTATGTCCCTCCCCACAACGCCACACTTGTCGGAGGTCCTGCTGATACACAAATCTTCACCTTCAAGGCCCTGAAGGAAGGGAATTCCTCTGTGACGCTGGAATTGGTTCGGTCTTGGCAGTTGAATGAATCCATAAGCAGATACGTCTTATACGTCGTTGTCGGCCCGTAGTACACCTTCGCTAATTGGAGGGACTTCGAGTTAGCGCACGAATTCAGCGTGCGCGCGTCTCGAGCGTGTTAAGCGCGTTCTTCGTAGAGTTAGACCTCGTGGAACATGTCAAAGCATGCGTTAGATGGGCGACTGTGATGAGCATCAGGCCCGCAATGGTTGAGCGTCCCCGATGTCGATGGACAAACCTTCTTGCAAATGGCCAAACCTTGCTTCAATTTGGACAGACCTTATTTCACTGGGGGATTTGCTCGGTTTGCCATGCCACATGTTGAATCCCATTCTCAGGCCGGACAGCTTGGTATCGGCTCAGTCAATAAATAGCTCACGAAACCCACTATGAGAATGTGTCTGAGCTGGAAATCAGGAAGGCAGTCAAGGAGAGATACGCCAAGATGGCAACCTCCTCCGACTCGAAGTGTTGCAATGAAGATGATTGTTGCACTGTTTCAGACCTGACCACAGTGGGCGAAGCTGTTCCAATCGAAGCCTCCTCGGTCGGCGCAGGATGCGGCTCTCCTCTGCTTCTGGTAAACCCGAAAGAGGGCGATGTAGTGCTCGACCTCGGAAGCGGCGGCGGGATTGACATCTTCAGGGCTTCCCAGCTCGTCGGCGAGAAGGGGAGAGCGATAGGCGTGGACGCCACGCCAGAGATGGTCTGGAGAGCGAGAGAGACGAAGTCGAAGTATGGAGACAAGTACGCTAACGCGGAGTTCAGGCTCGGAGAGATCGAACACCTACCAGTCGAGTCGAACAGCGTGGATTACGTCATTTCAAACTGCGTAATCAACCTCTCGCCCGACAAGCCGGCCGTCTTTCGGGAATCGTTTCGCGTGCTGAAGGAGGGCGGGGTCTTCGCGGTCGCTGACGTCACTCTTCCAAAGGAGATTCCCGATAGTGCAAGAAAGGACATGGATTCCTGGTCGGCCTGTATCGCAGGAGCCTTGACGGATTCGGACTACGGGAGGTTACTCAAGAATGCTGGATTTCAAGATGTACAGATCGAACACGTGTCGAACTCGAACATTGGAGAATATTCCTTCACTTATCACAGCTCGCACATCAAGGCAAAGAAGCCCATTGTCGACTCCTTGACAACGTGAGCCTCCAATGGTTGAACTATCAGAGCTAATCTATTTCAAAACAGGAGCGATGTCCTTCCACGATAAGGAGATACCGCCTGAGGTTCTGGAACAGATTCTGAAAGCTTCCACTTCGAGCGCTTGGCTTGGAAGGTGGAGGCTGTTGAGTGTAACAGACAAAGAGCGACGTTTCGAGGTCGTGGAAGCCTGGCAAGTGGCGCTGAGGAAAATGGGACGATTGAAGGATGCAGAGTTCGTCGAAAGGTGGAAGGTCGCTTCCCTCTTCATAGCCTTCTGCCAACCCAAGAACTTTCAGCCTTTCGGTTGGGTTCCAGCGGAGTATGCCAGAATCTATGCGATTCAAGAGGTAGGAGCCGCTGTTAGAAGCGTGGAACTCAAGGGTCTTGAACAAGGCGTTGGCCTTCATGGAATAATGGGTCTGCTCGTTCCAGCAATCGGCGACAGTGTCAAAGCGGTTCTCGGCATACCCGAAGACCAAGAGCTTGTCTTCTTTGGGATAATGGGGTATCCGAATGAGGAGGTCGAACAAAAGTTCCCCAGTCTGGAAGAAGTATCCTATTCTGAAGGTTGGAAAAGTCCATGAGATGCCGACAGTTAACGCCCTTTCCCATATGCCAACAAGTTAAAAGAACCTGAGTTCTCTTCCAGGCAGTCAATACATACGAGTGGCATCTTTCTTACTTCATGGTTCTGGTCTGCCGCAGCGGCAACCGCGACTTGGACCAGTGCGTGGAGCTCACAGACAGAGAATTCTCGGTCTACGACTTTATCTGCGCTTCTCAGGAACCGATGTCGTTCTCGCAGCTGATGAAATCAACCACGCTTCACCAGGAAATCCTTTCGCGTATCGTTCAACGACTGGTCGTCTACGGTGTCGTCAAGAAGGAAGAAGGAGGTTACAGAAGGGCATTCAGCTGAATGGAGAAGGTTCAGTCCTGGAAAGTGGGTAAAGTGAGGGCAACCGAACTCCTCTTAGAAGCCCCATGCGACTACCTTTTGCGGAGTGAGCATTACAATCCACCTTCTATCTGAATCAACGGGCGTCAGGTCATTTCTTCCCCACTTTTTGTACTGCGGATACTTATCCACCAAAAGACGCCAGCCGACCATGAACCTTTGAGCGTCAATACGGTAATTCAACAAATCAGCCAGTGCGTAGATTAGGATGCCTTTGAGAACGACCCATTCTCCCTCATTCTCTTCATACCCGTCAACGACGAAGGAGACGGCTCTATTTCGCCTCATGTTTGAAAGCCTCTTCGATCCGCTGATTATCGTAGTAAAGATATTGGTGCCATCAAAAGCAAAGCAAACTGGAACGAGATGGACTGTTCCATCAGCATTTGTCGTAGCTATCCTCCCGACTCTCTGCTCGATCAGGAAATTCTGCTGTGAATTTGAGAAGCGCCCTTCGCCGCGCGCATCAAACATGCCAGGTCTGAAGGATACGTCTGAGGCCTGTATTATTATAGGTAAGAAAACGGGTTCTCCTAACTCTTCGGTTGATTGGCTGGCCTGTTAACTGTCGGTTGATGAGGTTCTCCCTGTCAAGCGTCGGGCCCTTATGGTTTTATGACTTTGTCATCACGCAGATGAAGAGGTCGGCCGACCTCCCAGAGGCGGAGCAGGAGCACATTTTCGGAAGCTTCTCTACGCTGACGTCGCCGAATGTTTCCCTCGCCAGAGCCTCGATTTCAGACGGCTTGAACCCCAAGTGGTAGTCGCCCATCTCCTCCCTGAACTCGACGAACTGGTGCTCGCAGAGGTCGACGACTATGGCCCTCCCTCCCGGTTCCAAGACCTCTTGAAAGCTCAAGAAGACTTTCTTCACGTCCGGACAGTGGTGCAGCATCAGCGTCGAAACGACGAAATCGAACGTCCTTGGCACCTCCACATGGCTCCTGGCCTGCTCGATACTCTCCGGGATGCTCTCCGCCAGGCCCACGAAAGGTGTTATCCCGTTCGTCCTCCTCGTAAGGACTTCGAGCATCGCTGGCGTGAGGTCCATCGCATAGAACTTTGAGCTGGGCCACCGCGCTCTGACGCGGGAGGCGATGGGAACCGTGAAGGTGCCTATCCCGGCTCCGACATCCAGCATCGCGGGAGGATGCGAAAGTGGATGGGAAACAATCTCATCGACGACCGAGTCGACGATTCTGGAAATTCCCTCCTTCCCAAAATATCCGATGACTATCTCGTCCCTGTGCTCCGCCTCGTCTTCGGTGAAGTGCTTTGTTTGCAAGAGCAGTCTATCAACTTCCTGTGGCTTCGCTTCCTTGAGGATGGCGTCCAAGTCGCCTCCGAATCTCCGACCTTCCTTCGCACCAGCGTGAGACATGATGATTACATTGCTACTCGGCTATTTTTAGGCGTTGGTTGCCATCAATTCGACGACTCTCCTCTCTATCTCGTCTCTAATCTCTCTCACGACCTCCAGCGCGTCACGCTCCCTCCTTTACCGATGGCCCTCGTAATCCTGTGCCGATATGCTGGAATCGGTTTACGCTGATTCAGAACGCGTCAAAAAAGATACAACTGCAAAAAGAACCTCCAGAAGTTTCATCGAACCTTTAATATGACGAGCAAAATTGGAATCCCGCCCCTGCACTACACCTACCAAAATCCAGAAGAGGGTGCGCCCGCCCTTCAGGTCGGCAAGTTCAGCGGATTGACCTTGAAACGTGCCGTGACGACCGATTCCCCTGCATCGATCCGCGGCTTGACAAGAAACGTCTTCCTCACAAACTCTTGGAGAGCGCTTGCTCACGGCTCTGCTGTTCCCTGTTTCGATATTTACAGATGAGTGAAGAAAGGTTTGTCCAGAGCCCCAGATTCCATCAGGTCAAGTGAAAGAAGGTTTGTCCATCTCATGGTCAAAATCGCAACCATCGCTGAAAGAAGGTTTGTCCATCGACACCCGACAAGTAGATCTGGAGTCCATAACAGATTATAGGCTGAAATTCTGCTTGCGGAGATTGGATGTCGAACAACCCCGAGGTGAAAACGCCCTTAGAAGTCAAATCCGTGGACCAAGCCGAGGCGAAGGCGAAGGAATATCTCTTTGGGAAGTATCGCGAAGATGGTGACGACAAGTATCACTTCAAGGATGTAAAGTTCTACAAGGTCTCTAAAGTGGCCGAATTGGGAAGGTGGATCATAAGAGCAGAATTGGACCTCAAGAGGTACATCAGAATCCCCATTCTCAATTGGAAAGTTTTCCATCTTCAGGTCCGGCATGTGTTGTCCATGGAGATCGAACCCTCAGATGGCAGTGTGGTAAGCTACGACGAAGGCCATGCCTTCAAGCCCTAGCACGCTACCTGATGATTGCTGTCTCGCTGATCCTCATGTCATCCTTTCCCATCCGCGCGTGATTCGATCGCGACCTCGTTATCCTACGACTTGCTGACTGATGGTCTCTTGATGATGTAGCCTACTGCAAGTCCGACAATCAAGAGGAGTGCCATGGTTGCATAGGCCCACGTCGGCACTGATGAGGAGCTACGCGTTGTTGTTGAGGTTGCGGTCTGGGTCGTAGTCAGGGTAGCTCTGGATCCGAACACCGTCTGGGTGTTGGTCATCGTTGTCGTCATGACTTGCGTGACGGTGGTCGTAGCCGTTGTAGTAGACAAGATCGTTGTAGTCGTCTGGAGACTCAACAGCTGATATGTGAATGTCCTCGCCACGCCGAAGGCCGTCGCGTTTGTCACCCCGCTTTCGAGCCACCCCGTGGTCGAGTTGAACTTCATCACGAACAGCGCCCTGGCCGTTCCGGTTGCAAAGGTGAAGTTGACGTCGATCAAGCCAGGGTTCCTGACAACTGTCGCGTTAACCGGTATGACAGCGCTGGAGCTGATGTTCCCAGAGGGAAGCGCAATGCCAGCCACTGTCACGTTCACGCCGAGGTCCGTCACTTGACCAGCGCTTAGGTTGGTATACGTGAAGGGGTACCACCCTATCCATGGCTCTCCGAAGTACGTCTGGTTTACGTAAGGGTCGAAGATCGTGGTGTAGTTACTCCCAACCACAGGAGGGTTCAAGACCGTGTTGTTCCACTCCGTGAGAGTCTCAGTGTAGCCTACGAATCCAACGGGTCCCGTGGCGTTGACCGAGTCGACCTTCAAGGTCAGCATGTACGCACTCCTGATGGTGACGCTACCCAGGGTGGTGACAATCACATAGGAGTAGGTCGCCGAATCGCCTACCGAAATCCCTACCGCCTGGGTATCTGCCGACGAGGCGAGGGGAATCGATAGGAAGGCGAGCGTTGAGCCAAGAACTGTAGAGAGAAGCAGGAAAGCAAGCGGAACCTTCGAGGACTCTTTGTCTCTCAAGGTCGGGCGTCTCGTGAAGTGACGGATTATTTACGGCTTGGCGGGTTCCGACATCTCACCAAGAGCATCCTTCAATCGTGACCAGAGCGCGCTAGAATGCACACCACCCTAAAGTGCCTCATCGCGCGCGGCGACTGTCAGAAGCATCCATCAGTGGAGTTCCCATCCAGATTTGGTCTAAGAAGTCCACGGTCATCGACAATTCCATAGCACATCTCCAACTCGGTCTGGATTTGTGCTGAAACTGGTAAATTCGATCGCGCCATATCATGTTACCATGTCCTCGTTGGAATACGCCGGGCCCAGGACGAAGTATGAGTTCAGGGGGAGGTTCGGTGCCCCTGCGGCATCGGTGCAGGCGGAGGAACCGACCCACGAAGAGATCGACCGCTTCGTCAAAGGCATCCTCGGCTTGAGCAAAGAAAAGTGACCTAAGGCCGCTGTCGCCGAACGATGAAGGTTGTCCCGCGCTTGAATTTTCTATTTAACACGCGCATCAGAGTCGCGCGCACGTTAGTGTCGTACTCCGCGCGCTATCACCTGCGCTTTGCTCTGTCACGCCGACGGGTACCATACCATTATTGGGATGGACTCCCGCGCGTGCGCTGTGTGCGCAGAGCAGTCCGCGCCTCGTCAGCGAGTTCACCTCCGCGCGGTCCTCTTCGACCTTCACCTAACCCTGGCCGGCTACAGGCCGCACTTCGGCCCACCGGTCCCGGAACAGGTCTCGAGGTTCCTCCGCGGCCGTGGGGTGTCGGTCCCGACCAAGGCCTGGGAGGCCGCCCTGATCCACGTCCACCGCGTCGACTATCCGAGGTACGGCTATCCAGACTGGGAAAGATACATCGGCCGCGTCTTCGAGATCGTGCGCGCAAAGCCCAAGGAACCGACCTTCATGGCTGTGGTCCGCGAGTACCAGAGGACGAGGTGGAGTCCCCTCCCGTTCGCAAGAGAGGCCGTCCGTAGGGCGAAGAGGCTCGGCCTGAAGACGGCGCTGGTGACGTCCGTCGCCCGCTTCCGCTTCGAACGGGACGTGCGGAACGTCCTCGCCGGGATCGACTTCGTCGTGGATGGGAACACATTCCACTGCGAGAAGTCTGGCCCGAAGATCTATGTCAGGACCCTGCAGGCCCTGAGGGTCAGGCCGGAGGAGGCGGTTATGATCGGGGACGAGCTGGAGGGGGACGTGCTCATCCCGACCAGGATCGGCATGAGGGCCATCTTCCTCCACAGGGAGAAGCCGACCTGGGAGGAATCCCAGGCCATCGGTGGGAATGTCGTAGCTAGAGACCTCAGGCACGCCATGGACATCGTCGCTTCCTGGGCGAGCAATGCACCCCACGTATGAATAGCGCGCGCCATCTTGTTCCATGCTCCTCCCCTCGTCAGGAAGGTGAGAAGGTTGTCGCCCGAAGTGCAACAACAGACAGCGTCTTAGAAGTCTGTGAGCATTTGCCAAGGCCAAAAACGTCAACGCCGCGCGCGGAGGCTCTAGCCCACCCGGGCTTGGCTCCCCGCAGTCCTAGGCCAATTAGGAAAGGGTAGACGCTGTTCCAGTGGAGTCCATCACCATACTCTCGTATGTGTTCAAATCCGACCGTTCTCGCTGAAGACCCCAGAGACACGCGCGCTCTGCTTAGAACCCGACTGGGTCCGCTTCTCCGCATCCTCGACCTTCAGGGCCTCCAGGAAATAGGCAGGGAAGAGTCCTCGGTGCGCGTCCACGAAGGGCATGAAGTTCGAATCGAGCACGTAGGTGACCGCGTGGTCGGTCTCGCTCCTCACGCTCCTCCCGTAGGTCTGTACCAGCCTTAGGGCGGTCTGCCAGTCGTACCACGCGCTGTCCCTCCGCAGCTTCACCACTGTCCTCCTCTCCGACAGGTCTGGATAGGGAACCTTCACGACGACCTGAAAGCGCGACATCTCGTCCTTGAGGTCGACGCCCTGGAACAGGCTCGGCGAGATGAGCACCGAAGCGTCGGTCGAACCGTGGACACGCAGAAGGCTCGACCTCTCCGAACTCCCCTCCGTGGTCACCAGCCTCGCCCTGTTCGCTTCAGAGACGTGTTGCATGATGTAGTTGGCCTGGTAGTAGGACGTCGTGTGTACCACTCCCCTCTCACTCGCGTGGCGGTCCATTATCGCGTCCACGACTCTCGCGATGCTTTCGAGGGAAGCGTCCATGCTCGCCTTGTTCAGTCTCGCCGTGTTCAGGGGGTGTATCGGCCTGTTCTCTACCGGAAAGGTCGACTCGGGCACGCTGATGTAGCAGGTATCTTCTTCCTCGACCCCTAGAGTCTTGCAGAGCAGCTCCTCCGAGAAGATCGTCGCCGACATGAAGAGGGTCGAGTCGGCGATCTCAAAGAGCGGTTGAGTGAAACTCCCGATCTGTATCGGCTGGAACACGACCTCGTCGACCGAGCCGTCCTCGGCCTTCTTCAGGCTGTTCACGACCCAGTTCGCCGGGTCGCCCTCGAGGTCAGAGATGAAGCTCTCGAGGGCTTCGGCCAGATCCTTGCAAGCCGCCACGCGGTCCTGCAGGGTGCCGTCTTCGAGGTGCGCGGAGCAGAACTCGTCGAGCTTCCCTCTCACATCCGAGAGCACATCCAACCACGCGGCGGGTTCTTCGACGCCCCTGTTCGGGATGACGAGCTCCCTGCCGCCATCTCCGCCCCAGTAGCGCTCCAACTCGGACCTCACGAGCGCGAACGAAGCGAACCCCACGATCTGCTTCTCCAGGTCGTGGGCCTCGTCGCAGACCAGAAGCCTCCTGTGAGGAACGGCCTCGGCGTACTTCAGCTGGCTCAGGAGGAACGGATAGTTGCAGACCGTGACCGGCGCCCTGAAGCCGAACCACTTCTGGTCGTAGTAGGGGCACAGCTTCCCGTCCTTCACCTGCTCGCACCTGGAGTACCTCGTGCACAGCCTCCTCCTGTGCTGGTCGTACTCCTCGAGGGTGAGATAGTGGGGGCAGTCGCTGAGCCGCCAGTCCGCCTCGCACCTCCCCTTGTTGCAAGGCGGGAACAGGCCCGAAGAGGTGGGGACGCGACACCGGAAGTTCGACTTGCCCTTAACCAGGGGAAATCCGAAGTCAGAGGCGTACTGGTCCTGGAGCTGCTTCGTCGACGAGAGAATGTACGCGGACGAGAGATACGTGCAGAGGGAGGCCGCGACGGCAGACTTGCCGAAACCCACGGGCGCCTCCAGCACGATGAATCTCTTGGACGCCATCGCCTTATCCAGCTGCTCAAGGACGTCCTTCTGGAACAGCCTCATCGACGGGTATGGGAAGCAGTCCGCGGGTGTGGCCCTCTTCATCTTTTCCGCGTAGCCGCACCTGCCACAGGCGGCCGGTCCGACTCGCGAAGCCTTCATGCGAGCACCGCATTCGGGACAGAACTTCATCTGGGAGACTTTACGGGATCGCATCGCTTCAGCTTCTAACCGTTTCGCAGGTGTGCGAAAATTGGGTGGGCTGTGGTAGGGTTGGAGATTGCGGGTTGTAGCTGCTCTCATTTTCACTTCTCATCCTTCCAGACAATGGCACAGGATCGACCTTCACCTTGGAAGCATGACAACTCTCGACCAGTTCGTGGGCTCACAGCAGGACGAGCGCGCGCTGAAACCTCACACGGCTCTGGAGGGTCAGACTTCAGCAGAGGTCACGGGAGTCGGCGTTCAGTCGAAAGACAATTGGTTTGCCATGCTCAGGGACACGCAGTTCCAGCGTTCCATCAAGATCAGGCTTCAGTGTTGACCTGACTAAACCCGCGCGCGATTTGAAGTGATGAACTCAAATCTCAGGCTCAGGTTTTTATAACATCTGGCCAGAGGAAACTGCATCCCCAGTTGGCTACCAGCCAGGTCACTGCAATCAGTCGTCTAGGAGCGTACCTGAAGACGCTGGGAATGGCCTGCTTGATTCTGTTCGGAATTGGAACCCTTCTTCAGGGAATATCGTACTTTGTGTATTACGGATATCTTCCACCTGGCCCATATCCAACGCAGGCATGGGCGCTTCTGGGCATGATGGGCATAGTTGCCTCCCTCCTCGTGGTCATTTCCATTCTCGCAATAATTGCGGGCGTCAGGGTCAAAGGGGGAAGTTTTCCCAGGCCCATCATCGATGCAACGCTGGTGACTGCTGCCGTGCTGTTCCTGATTCAAGGGGTGGCGATTCTGTATTTTGATTCGCAAATCTCAGGTGGATGTAGTTCCCCTGGGTATGGTTTTGGTAGTAGCATTTGTTCGGGGCTCACCGCCGCGGGAATTGTCCCCGTAGTTGCTGCTGTAATGCTGTTGATAGCTATGGCTCTCTCACGCTCTTTTTCAATGGCTACGAAGTTAACAGGCGCGATATTTGCGATCATCTTTGCGGCCCTGATTATGGTGAGGACTGCAGAATATGGAAACGCGGCGTCAGTACTACTCTACAATCCAGGCGGGCCATATTACTACACTGTTTACAATGCCATTTACAACGAATGGGCGTCAGCATTCTTGCAAGTTCTTGGAGGAAGCTATCTCTCGGAAGCGGCTTATCTTGTCGTAGCCATAGCTCTGCTGATGTATGCGATATTGGCGAAGTCAAAAGTTGCAGCCATCGGGACGATGATTGCGTTGGTCGGTTTCTTGCTTTATTCGATAGACATGGCATGGGGAAACATAAGTGCATTGACTGGGGTTCCCTGGTCGAACTTGGGCGCTACTGACGTCACTCCCCTCATTGCAAACATAGTTTTGGTGATTGCCGCGTTCTTGATTATGGCTACATCAGTGATTGGCATCATTTTCTACGCCGGGGGGATGATGGGTCCAATGATGGGTCCAATGATGGGTCCAATGACGGGAACTTCGACAGGGGCGCAGGGGCAGCCCGCGCAAGCAAGGCAAGCGATGTCATGGCAGTTCTGCCCGAACTGTGGCACCCAGAACACAGGCGAAAATGCCTTCTGCGGAAAGTGCGGCACGAAGCTTACGTAGCGGGAACGGGCACAAACAAGGACTAGCGCTGGGAGTTTCGTTGTCTGAAGTTGAAAAGCGAATCTACAAGAGGGACGAGCTCCTGGGAAAGCAGGTCATAGGTAACGACGCGAGAATAGTTGGTGCCGTGACGGACATCGCATACGACAACGGCGGGAGATCAGGCTTGGTCGTTAAGGGTACGGGAACCGAAGAAACGTTCATCCTGACGACTCAGATCATGGCCTTCGGCGATGTGATACTCATCAAGAGCAAGAGCCAATGCGCGAAGTGTGGGAACATCAACAAAGAATCGGCTAAATTCTGCGTGAAGTGTGGTTCCAGCATCTGAGCGTGCGCTGGAAGCGTGATGGTTCCGAATTCTTGTTGCTGACCAAGTCTCTAAAGCGCTTACTTGATTCTGGTGCTCAAGAACTGCAAGGACTCGACTAGTCAACTTCAGGCAAACGGGCTACCGCACTTGATGCAGAACTTCGCTTGAGGTCGACGCGGCGAACCACACTGTGTGCAGGATTCGGTTGCTTGTCCCGCTCCTGGGGCCCTGCTCAGCCTCAACTCTTCAGAGACGGGTTCTGTATACGGGCTACCGCACTTGATGCAGAACTTCGCTTGAGGTCGACGCGGCGAACCACACTGTGTGCAGGATTCGGTTGCTTGTCCCACTCCTGGGGCTTTGCTCAGCCTCAACTCTTCAGAGACGGGTTCCATTCTTTCGGTAGGTGCAAAAGCAGATTTCTGAGATATAGCTTGACCAAAAGATGTGCCTTGGGATTCCACGTACGTCAAGGCTTCCTCAAACGGGATTACGGGTAGATTCACCGCCTGACCACCATTCGCCCTGGCAGGGTGTCTTGTCTTGTCTGTCAATCCGACCACGCTCCAATACTTGTGTTTCTCCGTCAATTCCAGGTCAGTAGGCGTTTCGAAGTTCTCTTTCCGGTTCATCAGATACGCAACGCCCTCGATCATCCACAGTATCCAGTCAATCATCAGACTTGAAGAGAGAAGCTCGCGATTCTGACCAAAGGTCGAGCTGACGGGATAGTTCGCCATGAAGAGAGTCCAGTCTCTATATGGCGTCAAGATCACGAAGAAGTGTTTCTCGGGTTCCGAAGCGGTATATGGATCGTAGGCCCCGAGCCGCTCCCCATGTCTTGTCCTCGGATAGTATGGCCATCTCTCTATGTCAAAGAGGTCCGTGTCGAGCAGTGTTGGCATGAAGAACTCGTCATACCGATACGGAACGTGCAACCCTCTCACCCCTCCTTTGAGGTCATCCAGAGGTCCTTGTCTTGGCTTCCAACCCAGAGCAAGGCCATCCTGGAAGTTGTCCTTCTCAAAGGAGAACAGGAATCTAGCGGCCTGGGCGAGGGTATGAACCTCACTCTGCGTGCCTTGGTTGAAGTCGAACGAGTTCAGGTCCTTGAGCAGCGATAGGCTGTAGTCTTTGCCCTGGTTGAGCCAGAATTCCCCTAACCGAGAAGTGATGGCGTACTCACCCAAGATCCTACCAGGGATGGGTGAAACTACAAAATTGGTCATCGGAGAAGGGGAGTAGGTATAGGTCTCAGCACCAATCCGTTTGATCGATCCGGTTTCTTCCTGTGGCGCATATGCCAGTGAATTGACGTAGGTGAGTTGGAACGTCTTCAGACGGGAAGCACGATCGTATTCATTCTTCCTTAGGAAGTATCGCGAGCAGGCGCGCGCACCCTCTTCCTCCCCGCCGAGCTGCTCGATCATGCTTGCAGAGAGACCTTCCAACCCCTGAGTGTTGAAGTAATCCCTGAGAGTCATCTTGGTGTATCCGAATTCTGGATTAAGCTCCTTTGCGGACTGCATAGAACGGAAGTTTGCTTCCCATGCGTTGAAGGCCTCAAAGCAGTCGGAGTCAGGCTGGCTTGAAGTTTGTAGTCTGTAGACCTCCAAGCGCCTAGGGCACCCTCCACGTGGCTAAGCAGACGACTTGTGCGTCACAACGCAACTTGAACCCTCTATGGGTAGAATCGAGTGGGCAAATATTAACCTTTGAACCATGTCCTCACCGTTTTGCGTGGTATGAATAGGTGATAGCGCGCGCGGCAACAGTGCAGAGTACTCTAGCCCAAGCGGACTCGGTTCCCTGTAGTCCTAGGAATGTTAGGGAAAGGGTAAAACGCTATTTTGGCCTGGTCGATTACCATACTTTCCTCTGTGTTCAAACCCGACCTAGCTCAATTTCGCGCCACACTTTCTGCAGTAGGCGTTCCCGGATGGGTTCTGGGTCCCGCAGTTAGCGCGCGCGACTTGCGGAAGAGTGATTGGCAACGATGCCAAGTTCTGCCCAGCTTGTGGGAAGCAACTGTTCTAAGAACTCACGCTCTTCATATCGCAGTGCCGATTCAAGGGTCAGATGTGTTAGATTATGGTCTGCCCGTCGTCTCGAAGGTGCTGTCGGGTAGAAGCAGCAGGGAACTCGAGTTCGTGGGCGGGATTGTGTACGAGACGAGAGTGCCCTTGAGCGCGGTTATGCTTGGATTGTCGCAGACGGAAGACGGCTTGTTGCCTGTGGTCTCGCAGATGACGGCCGTAATCAGGTTGGCTGCTTGCCTGATTTCGCTCCCGGCAGGGTTCCCTGCCAGTATTGCAGAGATTACCTGAGTCTGGTTCATCGTACCCAGTATGGATGGGTCCAGAATTGATCCCGACACATAGTATGCATCGGCGAAGTTGAGGAACGGAAAGCTCGACTCTCCGTACTGCTGGAAGGTGGAGGTGTAGTTTGCCGGGAGGTTAGCAACCTGGACACCCGTCCTGTTATAGAGCTCAAACGGCTGGAAGACGAGGTAGTTACTATGATAGGTGCTATTGGAGAAGGTGAAGGTGGCGTAGTCGCCGTCATCCAATGCTGAAGTCATGTATTCGAGACCCGTGAAGTTACCAAAACGCATCAGCGCCATGATCAGAGACCACCTCTGGATGGCGCAATAGGGACAATAGTCTGCCCCAACGTAGACGAGAATTGGAATCCCATCCTTTGTGAACTCAGACAAGCCAGTCAAAGTGTGCACGGAGCTCAGATAGCTCTGACCTGGCTCGCCGTACGCCGCCAACGAGGCCTGTTGCAGGCTGCTCAAGTCTTTCGCGGACACGGGCTGGCCGTCGAGGGCATCGGCAGGGTTGGGAACGATCGAAAAGTTTGCCGAGGCACCCAGAACAGGGGGGGAAGTCGTGAACTGATACGTCCCGGGGTAGCTGAGGGAAGAGGGAATCTGCAGGCTGGCGAGGAACGTTCCGTTCTCATCGCTCTGCGCCCGCCCAAGGAGTACTCCCCCTAGGTATATCGAAACCGTAGTGTTTGCCGGGTAGGATCTTCCCTCCAGGGTGAAGGAATCTCCAGGTTCACCCGTGGATGGAGAGGCCCTGATGCCTTCTAGCGTGAGGAAGCTGCTCGCGACGCTGTCGGGCGATGTCGTGAAGGTGTAGAGCGAACCGTTGACCAGGGGCGGGAGGCTGCTGGTGACGTTGAGGGCCCAGTCTCCCATGCTATCCGTGGTCGTGTTGGTCAGGCTCGAGTTGTCAAGCAATATCCGCAGTGTCTCGTTGAGCCCGTAGAATCCTCCCGAGAGCTCGAGGGTTGTAATCCCAGCTGTCCCCCGCTGGGGGCACAGGTCCATCTCTCCCGCGGCCCCTCTGGACGTGAATAGAGAGAAGAGCATCGTTTCAGAGGTTACGTTACCCTGGCCGTCGACGACCTTCAGCGTGACGTCGTAGACGCAGCCGGTGGGAAAGACGTGGGTTGCTGTTGGGCTGGAGCTGCCCGTCCCGTCGCCGAAGTTCCAGGAGTAGGTGAATGGAGAGGGTCCAGGAGGCGTGGCCTTGAAAGCGACGGTCACGGGAACCGTACTGATGAGGTTGAGCCGTTCGACCTCCGCCGTGGGAGTGGGGTGGAATGTGATGTATAGCAGCGGGCCGCCGGTCTCCGAGCTAACAGTAGAAGTTTCAACGGTGTTGACTGAGGTCACAGTTCTATTCAGCGTGGTTGCCTCGACCATGGTGACTACGTCCGTCATCGTTGTAGGGAGTGTCTCCGTCGCCGTTGTCGTCAGCCTGGCTGTGGCTGTCTCGGTTTGAGTCAGAGTCCTGGTCCGGTAGGGCGTTGCCACATAGAAACCAGCCATGCCGATCAGGATTCCAGCAACGAGCAACCCTGCGGCTATGGCGTTTGAGGCTCCACTCCTGCGCATCGCGTCTGGTTTCCTTGCCTATCTAATACGGCTGCCGCAGTCGAATCGCTCGCGCGCGGCTTCTGCTTTCCCATTAAGAGAGCGCGCACGAATGTTCACACGTCTCAATCATGTTTCGATTGTGGCCCCTTTCGGGAGCGATTTGGTAAGCATCTGGGAAATCCAGTAAATATGCGGTCTGGTCATAAGCCGGTGGCGAAGTGAAACTTCACCCAAAAGGAATTGGGCGGGCTTTCAGTGTTTTCACCGCCTGATTCCGACATCGAACGGGGGAGGGAAGAGGCCAAGGGTCGATGAATCCTGACTGACCCCCCCCAATGGAATTCGGCTCCCCTGACCAGGCGCGCATGCGGGCTCGAGTCTAGCTATTCTTTACGACCAGAAGTTATGCCTTCCAGCAACTACGAGTAAGAGCGGGCGCGCACATCAGCCTGGGCTACTCTACTTTGAGAGTCCGAGGAGGTACTGCTTGAGCCTGGCCGCAACGAGAACGTCAGCGGAATCTCCGCCTTGCTTGTAGCACTCGAGCGCTTTCTCGCACAGCGGAAGTGCGAGCTTCGCCTTCGACCTCCCGTCCAGCTTTTGCGAGAGGACCAGCCTGATCGACTGAAGATACCAGTTGCCCGCCTCTTGGTTCTCTTCAAGCCTGATGTTGCACTCAGCCAGCCACTTGTAGTACTCCATTCTCTCCAGCGCGGGCCTGGATTCGTCGGAAGCCTCCTGCTCCAGCGTAGAAATCGCTCTTCCGTACTCGCCGTTGTGAATGAGAACGACTATGTCCTGCAGGCTCATCGAGTACCAGAAAGTCCCTCGCGGTCATAAGACATCTTGTCTCCGTTACGTGACCTCCGACTCAAAACACTCTTGTCCGTTACCTGTGAAGCGCGCGTTCTCAGCAATTCCATCCTCGGAATGTAGGATCGCCAGGACTTTGTAATCTACCGTGCTGAAAGACTCCTGTATCAGGTTCGAAGCGCGTTCGCGCTCGCGCTAGGGGGAGTCCTTACGACGCCGAGGTTTGGATGCTGAACACAAGTTGGCTCATCTCTTGAGACCATCAGTCAGCAAGCCAGCGGACCATCCAACCCTATCAAAACCGCTGATTCGAACCTGGCCGACCCGTCCGCTTGAAGGGCTCGCTTCCATGAGCAAAGAGAGTCCCACCGGGCCCTCCACATTGGCGCGCCACGCACACCCGGCTTTTTAGCGAAACCATAGTCAGGCGAGGGATTAATATGAGTGGTCGAGCTCCGAGAACAAGAGGAATTGCTAGCAATGATGTACAAGAACCTGGGGAAGACGGGAACGAAGGTCTCCGAGCTCTGCCTCGGCACGATGATCTTCGGCCAGCAGGTGGACGAGACGACGGCCGTCAAGATAATCAATCGAGCCGTCGACCTAGGCATCAACTTCATCGATACTGCTGACGTTTATGCTGAAGGGCGCTCCGAGGAAATCGTCGGCAAGGCCATCAGAGGCATGAGGGAGGATATAGTTCTCGCGACCAAGGTAAGAGGCAGGACCCGCCCGGACCCGAATGGCGAGGGTCTGAGCCGAAAGCACATTATGCGGAATCTCGAGGCCAGTCTCAAGAGGCTGGGAACCGACTATATCGACCTCTATCAAGTGCACAGGGTGGATCCCACGACGCCCCTGAAGGAGACCATGACCACGCTCAGCGACATCGTCAGAAGTGGGAAGGTTCGCTACATCGGCTGCTCGAACTTCCCAGCTTGGCAGCTTGAGAAGGCCCTCCGAATCAGCGAAGTGCAAGGATTGGAGACATTCGCGACAGTCCAACCCCGCTACAACATAATCGACAGGGACATCGAGCGCGAGCTTCTTCCGCTCTGCGTTGAGGAGGGAATAGGCGTCGTGCCCTACAGCCCCCTCGCGGGCGGTGTCCTCACAGGCAAATACCACCAAGACAGGCCGGCCCCGGAAGGCAGCAGGGGCCAGCTCCGCCCCGCGATGATTACCAGGTACCTGAACCCCCGCAACCAGGCGATACTACAGGAGCTGGAGAAGATCAGCTCGGAGACCAAGATGTCCCTTGGCCAGATTGGCCTGGCCTGGCTGATGGCGAATCCCGCGGTGACCGCGCCCATAATTGGCGCCTCCAAAGTGGAACAGCTCGAGGAGAACATGGGCGTCTTGGGCCACTCCCTGCCAGCCGAGGCGCTCGCAAGGATCAGCGAAGCGAGCAAGCCTGACTGGCTGCGCGATCAGGAGGAACTTGAGGCGTTCATGAGGAACATGAGGCGCTGACTAGAAGAAAAGCGCGATTCTGGTAGAGCGCGTGCAGTGAAGAGAACGAATGAACAGTAAGACCAGCTGTTGTAGCTGCTTCGATCATGATGACACGGCTAATCGGGTAGTGGGATTCAACATGCGGGGCGGGATCGCGCGCCGCGGGCGCGAGCGGCTGAGGGCACAGCGCGCGCGGTTGTCACTTTCGGCACATCGACCACGCGTCCTTCGATCTTTCGGCTCATCTCATCACACTGTTCATTCGGCAGGATTCCGTGGGCAGCCTTCCCAAGAGGGAGCCTGAAGGTAAGGGGACCCTGAAGGTCGATTGAAAGTGCAATCGAATGCGAAAAAGTAGGGAGTGACGGCTCTAAGAGGCCGTCACGACTGTCTGTGCGAGTGCCCGCGACCCGACCACTGTTATTTCGTACTGGTCTCCCGAGGTTACTCCTGGAGGAGTCCGCTGGAACAGGGCGAATCCGAAGCTGATCGGCCCGCTGTAGGTCAGTGTCACCGAGCCGCCAGCCGCGATGGTGAGCCCGTTGTTGCCGAACGACGACCACTGGGAGGGCGAGGCTTTCTCGCGAAGCGTTAGCATGTTGTAGATGAGTCCCCTCACTGGGAGAAGAGTTCCGTTGTTCTCGACGAGGAATGTAGCCGATCCTGTGAGGCAACCTGGAACCGGAACCCTACCAGCCTCTCCGGAGTGGGCTGTCCAAGTGGTACTGCTGGTGGTCGAGATCTTTACTGCACACTCGTACCCAAGTGGGGTGATAGCGATTGCGCTGAGGTTCAGTGATGTTGAGCCCGTATTCTTCACCGTCACGGAGAACGAACTGACCGACAGCGACGCGCTCGTGACGGTCAAGTTCGCCGTGTAGCTTTCCTGAATCTGGTTCCACCACGCATTGCCGGGGAGTCCGAAGGAGAACCCATAACGGCCCATGTTCGTCGTCACTTGGTTCTGCGGCACGCGGAAGCCGGATGCGGCCGTGGTTATTATGAACTCGGGCGTCGACTCGCTGCCGATGTTCAATACAGTGGGCGACATGTCGATGATCACAGCGCTGCTGGTGATCGCGTTCACGCTAATCCCGCCCGGAATCGGAACGGTAAGGAGGGCTCGCGGAACGAAGGCGGTGTAGTTCTCCCCGTTGAAGGTCACCGCCGCCGAGGAGATGTTGAACCGCAGTGCGTTGTAGACACCTGTGGTCACCTTGATGGTGGTTATGGTCGTGCTGATGTTGACCAACTTCATGAGGTCGATGGTTCCGGTTGTGTTGGAGTTGGTCCATCCGCTCTGGTTGCCCGCACCGCTGACGTGGACGGCCACATTACTGTAAGCCACGTAGACGGCGGTGACCCCAGTCGGAACGCTTGGCGGGTCTGTGAGGAGGACGTCGAGAATGCCCTGGGAGGAGTATTGCTGGCTTGAAGTTCCAATCGTCGTTGGACTTGAGATCGTCGTTGGACTTAGTGCGAAATATGCCGCCGCGGCAATCAGGGCAACGGCCAGTACAAAACTGACCATGCCTGCCGTGACAACTTGTTTTCTGCTGCTCATACGCCGTATATGCGAGAGGAGTCGATTTGAACGAGCGGAATTGAACGGCCGTTCATGTGGTTTGAACGGTCATTATCGCAACAATTGCCTGCTGAATTGTCAAAAAGTGCAGGAGATGTTGCTTCGCGCGCGGCCCAACAGAGGACCATCGGGCTGTTGCTGATATAGCTCATGGAACTGAAAGAATCTCAAACACCGCAGAGTTGAGTCCCCGACTCTGCAACCTAGCTTATCGTCAGAACGCGAGTCTCTTTGCTTCCCGGGTTGTTGGAGTCTCCGCTGTAGGTCGCGCGTGCGAATCCGCGCGACTTCAGATGGAAGTCAGTTCTTGTTCAGGTTGGGAGCCATTAGCCATATTAGATAGACAGGAAACCTGCTCGAGGTGCACCGGAACGGAGTTTCAAGCGCGATGGTGGCGGGGTTGCTCGTCTTTGGAATCCTGATCGGCGCGACTGGCTTCTACGCGGCGACCTACCAGACCAAGACAGCGACTCAGACCGACACAGCGACTCAGACCGAGACGACCACGGTGAGCCTGCCGACCACCTCGATAGTGACCCTTCCCAATGTGACAGTGTTCGCCTACGATGGTTTCAGTCAGAACTCGTCCATTTCTGTCTCGGCCAACGAGACCTTCATCGTTGAGCTCAGTTCGAACGCCTACGACTCCGGACATGTCTGGTACGCCAATACAAGCACAGGCATTCAGTACTTCAACTACACGGTTGTGCCATCCAGCCTTGGATGCTGCGGTTATCCCTCGCTGTATTACTACTTCTTTCGCGCAGTCCAAGCAGGAACCCAGACCATAACCCTGCAGGCCAAACAGCCTTCCACACCTTACGCAATTCTCGCGACGATCAATCTGGAGTTAACCGTGTCCACGTCTTAGCAGCATAGATGAGGATTCAGGAAGAGTGCGCACGCACTACGATAGACTACCAGACACAGGGAGAGTAGAGCATTAACAACTGTGCTCGGGCAATAGATCGAACATCGATTCTCCACTGTTGACTGGGTGACAACTCAAGAATCCTCTTTTGTCTTCATTCTGGGCTCGGCCGAAGGGTTGGAATCTCGCTTGGACTCGGCATCCATTCGCCGTTCTATGCATTTTCTACATGTTCCTCCTGTACGTTCCCAGCTTCGGCGGTCGTCGACCCCCTGACCCTGCTGCCTCTCTCGTCTGAGAGCTCCCTGGCCATCTACGAACTAGAACGCCCGAATACTACAGATTAGAATCCCCGTTCTGAAGCCTAGCGTTAACTCCCTCGGAACCATAGGTAGCGACATGGGAAAACACATCCCCACACGTCCTGGGGTTGCACATGCGCTCGTTGTCCTCGCAGTCCTCTCTTTGCTGTTGTCGCTCTCGATGACCTCAGTTCCCATGGCTTCTGCAAAGACCCCGGTAACTCCCGCCTCAGCGGGGGGATACGATGGGATAACTCCAGCAGGCTACCTCACAACCGTCACAGCGGAAGTGGTGATTCCGACCGTGACGTGCCAGCCCAACCTTCCTCAGGGGCAGGATGTCCAAATCGGCGTGCCGCTCTCGGGTGAGGTGCCCCGCAGCGCGTCCGTGCTCCTACCGCTTACCGTGGTCCTCTTCGTCGACATCTACTGCCCCCAAGGGTCCTCGACCCCGCAACATTCTGCATACCTCTACCTTGTCCTACACGGAACCCTTCTCTTCGAGCACCAATTGCCTCTGAAGTTCGGTGCCGGGGACTCTATGGCGTTCACCCTGACAATCAACCGTGCGACTGACGAAGTGAGCGTGTCCTTGAAGGATCAGAGCAGCGGGGTAGGAGCCGGCTATTCGAAACTTGTTCCTGGGGCGTCCTATCTCAACGAACTCGGTTGGGAAGTCGGGTCGTGCGAGGAGCCAACCTGCCATTCGATCACCACGAACCAACTGGCACTTGCCAAGTTCTCAACGATCACGTTCACAAAGGCCACTTTCACCACGACAGGAAGTCCACTGCCGATATCCAAGCTCTCGTCCCTCGAACAGCTCATCTTGGTGGACAGCAACGGCAAGTCAATGGCGAAGCCCTCGCCCTTGATCACAGGCAGGAGCTTCGAAGTCACATTCGTGGCGTCGACCTGAGCCCTTCTCGCGGAGCGCCATGAGAGAGTGGAGACGCTACCTCGTTGACTTCCCGCTCCGCACGCGCGTCCTACGTGAGCAAGCACATTATCCTGGACTTTAGGCATTCATTCAGACGATTTCTTGTTAGACTGACGAGTTCCGCGGTTTGACCTTGAAGCGAGCCGTGACGACCGATTCCCCCGCACTGAGCCGCGGCTCGACATGAAACGATTGCTTCACAAGCTCCTGGATGGCGCTCTTCAGCACGACGCTCAACTTGGGGCCGAAGTCATGGTGGCAGACGATCGTATAGTCGCCTTCTTCCTTTGTTATTGATGTCCGCAACTTGTCGGGGTTTATTCTTGACCTCATGGTCAGGAAATCCAGTATCCTGTCCGGAGAAGAGTCCTGAAGGAAGAACTCCGACATCTCCTTCCATCTGGGGGCCATTATCTCCCTCCCTATCCGGGCCAGCGTCTCGTCATCCAACGCTTCGAGCAGGCCCCTGAAGAATGCGCTGTCGATCGTGATCAATCCGAACTCGGCCGCTCCCTTGTCCCAGTGAAAGTGCCGATTGATTACCGAGTTGATGTATGAGTTGACCGTCGTCCCATTGTCAGTGGCCACCTTCTCAAGTGAACGCGCCAACGACTCTGAGATTCTGATTGTCTTGAGGACGGTCTTGCGTTCATCGGGGTCAGTTTTTGACAAGAGATTGGCCTTTGACATAACGAGTACCCCCTCTACTTAGATTTTGCATTCTGAGTGGAATCCACATTCCAGACCGCCCGACCCCTGAAACACGCAGAGAGAAACAGGGAATGACCGAGCAGAACCGCTTTCAAGACCTTTGGAAAGGCTGATAGGGCAGATAGATGCGTCGGTATCGTGGTAGTAAGCAAAGACAGCAAAGACCCCTGTTCGCGCTGTAGGCACCTTCGGTCTTTCCACGCTGGAAAGAACCGCTTCTCCAGAGATGGATGCGACATGAAAGGTTGCATTTGTAACCACTTCGCGTCCTGACGACCCCGCTGAATGGAACAGCGTACGAAAGGTCGTAACAGCCGAGGAATCTACGGAATGCTCAGGGTAGCACCTTCGGATGGAAGAGATCGAGGAGAAGACATCCGCAAGAATCTGAGAATCCACTTCCCGTGCCTGTTTCGGTGCGGGTCCGACGTGGAGCCCGCGCAGTGCCCAACGCGGGTCGCAAAGGCAGGATCACGTCGCCCGCACATCGCGACGGTGACTTGCAGGCCGCATTCGGTGTGGGAAAGAGCCATAACGGAGCAGACGCCCTCGGCATGACCGGTACATGCGGATAGTAAGCTTCGACGAGTTGCCCGAGGGGTCGGAGCCCAAGGCTCAGCTGATCGACGCTTCAGTGGGATGGCTCCTGACGGACTTCGGGCGCCTGAAGGAGGCGAGGAGGCTGGGGTATCCCGCAGCAGACTACTACGGAGTCTACGCCGTGGAGGGAGGCGAAGTCCAGTCCGCGGTCAGGGTCCTCCGCATACCCTACACCCTCGCCAGCGGGTCGACGGAGACGGTGTCGGGGATCTGCGGCGTGGCCACCAGGAGGGAATGGTCGCGCAGGGGGCTGGCTCGGGCGCTCCTCGGCGAGGCCCACCGCAGGGAGGCGGCGGCTGGCAACAGGTTCTCGTTGCTCTGGATGGGATTCTGGAACTTCTCGCACACCCTCTACAGCTCGATCGGATACGCCGACATCTACACGCCTAGACTCGCGATGCGCAGATGCGACGGACCGAAGCCCAGGTCTGAGCGGCAGAAGTACGAGCTTAGGCCGGCCAGGAAGGGCGATGCGGCCACCATCGAGGAGCTGCACGCCGAGTCGACCAGGGGCCGGGTCGGGTTCACTCCGAGGCCGAAGAGCGCTCTGCTTCCGCTGTTCGCGCTAGGCTGGGTCAAGCCGGACGCGTTCAGGCTGATCCTCTCCGGCGGAGAGCCCGTCGGGTACCTCCAGATACAGAAGGGCCGAGGGTGGGTCAAGTCCGACGAAGTCGTCCTGACTTCACGCGCCGACCCGGGAGAGGTTGCGTCCCTGCTGCAGCGGGAGGCCACCCCAGGCTGGCTCCTTCTCCAGGGCACCTTCGTCAGAGATTCGTCAGCCCTGCTTCGCAGGCTCGGCTACCTGTTCACCGACTACCTGTACTACGGGCTAATGGCGAGGCCATTGGAAGGCGCCCCCGGGGACATCAAGCGGAAGCTAGGCACAGACAGTCGCTCGTTCACGTGCCACTTCCTCGATTACTTCTAGCGCGCTGACGAACGCCCAACAGTGACAACGCACCTCACAGGATCTTCAGAGCAAAGACGCAAGAAGGACGGCCATCAGGCCGGTCAAGAAGACGCCGTCGAAGGTCCCCGCCCCGCCTATGCTCGCCATCGGGGCGCCTAGCTTGGCTATGCCTCGGAGGTTCGTCAGGTCGGCTCCCACCAGCGCTCCTATGGACCCTGAGACGTAGGCCACCACCGCTGGAGACCCGGGCACCAGAAGGAATGATATCAGCGCAGCAGCGAACGGAGGGAGGAGGGCGGGGGTCACTATCCCGACCCCGCGCACTTTCTTCGCCATCAGGTGGACCAGGATGGCCGTGACGACAGTACCGACCAAGGCATAGGGGAGCGCTCCAGGGTGTAGCCAGAGGATGTAGGCGGAGACGAGGATGGGTATGATGGCTCCCCCGACGTTCACCGCCACGACCGTCGAGACCTGCCGATACCTGACACGCGGAATCCTGTAGAGCATCCAGAACACCCTGACCTCGCGTACTTCCACCAGCGGTTCGACGCTCTTGACTTCGTGCACAGGAATGTTGACGGTGCTCCCCAGGAGCGTGCCTATCATGATCGCCACAAACTGGAGAGAGTTGAACCCGATCCGCTTGAACGCCACCTCGCCCAGGGCCAGGAATATCACGCCCACGACGCAGGCAAGGAGGAGGGTGAAGATGGCTGTGACAACGTTCCCGTGATGCCGATGGATTACGAAGCCGTCGCTCAACGGGATAACGAGAGAGCCAGGAGTCGGCGTGCTATTAACTCGCTCGGCGTAGGGTTCTTTGACGTCGAAGAGCCCACGCTGAACTGAAGCAACCTGACCTACGGAGACTCTGCGCGTCTATCCGAACTTGCCCACACCGACGGACGCGACACGCCCTCCTACGAGGACTCGAAGCTTCCCTTTCTCCTCGCTGGCCTTCAGGTAGATTCTGGAAGGCCGCCCGATCTCGTGCCCTTGGTCGACCTTGACATCCACCTTGTCACTTTGGAAGTACCTGTAATGCGATAGATAGGCCGCCAGACACCCGTTGCCGGAGCCAGTCGCCGCGTCTTCAGGAACTCCGAACGCGTCGACGAAGACCCGCACGCTCAGGTCGTTTCCGACCTCGCGGGCTTCTGGAGAGAAGACGAGAATCCCTTCATTCCCAATCTTCTGGAGAAGCTCGCCGTACAACCTCCCGTCGACCCGGCAGCGCTTGACCGCGTCGAGATCGACTAGTGGGACGATGATGAAGGGCACACCAGTAGAGACCTCCGCTATGGGAGACCTCTGGTCGATGTCCTCGGGCCCTATTCCGAGGAGCTCTGAGAGTTCCTGGACGCCCAACCGCTTCCTTCCAAAGGTCGGCTCGACCTGCCTCATCCAGAGCCTGTCCGCATCCCCGCTCCGACCGTAGGCAAAGGTGACCGGGATCCTGCCGACCGTGAGGTCCAGCGTGATGTCTGGCACCCGCTTCCCTATAACGAACCTCTGTATCACGTAGGCAGTGCCCAGCGTTGGATGACCGGCAAAGGGCAGTTCCTGGGTGGGAGTGAATATTCTCACCCTGAAGAGACGAGCGGCTCTAGTCGCCGAGTTCTCCCTTGAGAGGATGAAGGTCGTCTCCGAGAAGTTGAATTCTCGCGCGATCTTCTGCATTTCGCGAGTGGAGAGTCGGCTGGCGTCGCGCACCACCGCCAGCTCGTTGCCCCCATAGGGGGATTCGGCGAAGACGTCAACAATGTGAAATGTCAGTCCCCTTACCGTCAATGAGACTGCGCCGGCACTCATGGGTAATATAGGTGGTGGGCAGGATGGTATTGTGGCGCGCGCGCTCCAATCGTTTATAACGCGTGGAGCGCTGCAAGGTTTGGAAGGAACAGATGTCGCTGATTCATCCGACCATGTTCAGTGGCCTTTCTGAGGATTTCACATCATTTGCGGGCTCTGCTGTCCCGCGGGCCGAGGCGCCGGCCGCGGACGAACCCCAGAAGCAGGTGGACCTCCTGTGGGGCGTGCAGGTGCCGATGCGCGACGGGGTGAAACTCGACGCGACGGTGTACAGGCCCCACGAACAAAAGGAGCCCCTGCCGGCGATCTTCACTCTGACTCCCTACATCGCAGACTCCTACCTCGACCGCGCGCTGTACTTTGCGAAGAACGACTACGTGTTCGCGCTGGTGGATGTCCGCGGCAGGGGAAACTCCGAAGGAACCTTCGAGGAGATGGTGAACGAGGGCCGCGACGGCTACGACATCGTGGAATGGCTGGCGAAACAGCCGTGGTGCAACGGCAAGGTCGCGATGTGGGGCGGTTCCTACGCTGGCTTCGACCAGTGGGCTACTCTGAAGGAGCTTCCGCCGCATCTCTGCACCATCGTGCCCGCTGCCTCAGCCTGCCCCGGGGTCGACGCCCCCATGCTTCACAACGTCTTCGCCTCCTACACAATGCAGTGGCTCACCTTCGTCAGCGGCGTTACGGGCAACGCCAACCTGTTCAGTAACGTGGACTTTTGGATCAGCAAGTTCACCGAACTCTACATCCAGCACCTCCCCTTCAAGGACCTCGAAAGGATAGTGGGAAACGAGACGACCACCTTTCAGAAAGAGCTTGGTCATCCCACGTTGGATGCACACTGGAATGGAATGGCTCAGACGCCCGAAGATTACAAGCGAATCAACATCCCGATTCTCACGATTACAGGCCACTATGACGGCGATCAGGCTGGCGCGATGGCCTACTATCGCAGACACATGAAACACGGAACGGCAGAGGCCGTGGGTAAGCACTACCTGATCGTCGGCCCCTGGGATCACGCCGGGACGCGCACGCCGATGAAGGAAGTCGCAGGCCTGACCTTCGGGGACGCGAGCGTAGTCGACCTGAACCGCCTGCACAAGGGGTGGTACGACTGGACGATGAAAGGCGGCCCGAAACCTGATTTTCTAAAGAACCGCGTGGCCTACTACGTCCCCGGCGCCGAGGCCTGGAAGTACGCGGACAACGTAGGGTCGATTTCAAATTCGACGAGGACGCTCTATCTTAGCTCGGACGGCCATGCCAACGACGTCTTCCGGTCCGGTAGATTGACCGATCAGGAGCCAGGGCAGGAGACGCCCGACAGGTACGTCTACGACCCGCTCGACACCCGTCCCGCCGCACTCTACCAGACGGAGATCAAGAACTACCTCACCGATCAGAGGGGTGCGCTGAATCTCTTTGGTAACGGTCTCGTCTATCACAGCGAGCCCTTCGATGACGACACGGAGGTCACGGGATACCTGAGGTTCGTCGCCTGGATCTCGTTGGACGTGCCTGACACGGACTTCGCAGTCGAAGTCGACGAGATCAAGCCCGACGGCACGAGCATTCAGCTGACGAGCGACATAATGCGCGCCCGGTACCGCGACTCACTCGTCGAAGAGAGACTGGTTACGCCGGGCGAAATCAACCGATACGAATTCAACGGATTCATGTTCTTCTCACGGAGGATCGCGAAGTGGAGCCGGCTCCGGCTGGTGCTGACCTGCCCCAACACCATCTACCTCGAGAAGAACTACAACGGTGGCGGCGTTGTGGCCGAAGAGTCGGGGAAGGACGCCCGCACTGCCCACGTGATGGTCTACCACGACAAGGAGCACCCGAGCTTCCTGCAGATTCCCATAGTGAAGTGATGGGGACAAGCTCGGAGAAAGAACCAACAGAGTCCCGTTTTCTCGTGGCGCAGGGCGTACGCGCGTCGGACGTTCCCCACTAATCAGCTAGCGCGTGTTCAAGCTGCTCTTGCATGGCCGAGAAACGCAACCTACACAACGTACCTTCCCCTCCCCATTATCTTCCGCCCGTCAAACCCCACGTCGCACTCCTCGAGCAGAGCGTCGACATGCGTCTTTGAGTCCCATTTCGCGCCTGTCTCGTCCGGATAGGGGTGGCCGAACGCGATGTGCACCCTGGCTTTCTCATCTTGGAGTAGGTTCCCAACCGTAGGCCGCGAGATCAGGAGTGGATTGGTCGCGCGCGTTCCCCGTGATGGTGTCGCTCTCTCATTCGTTACTCTCGGCTTTAGCAGACATCCATCCCTCAGGGCGCTGCCCTGCATGATAGAGTGCTCCCTGCTCTGGGATGCTGACATTTGTCGATCGTTTCGACATTAACACACAGATGCTAAGCGGATCCGACACTCTTTCCAATCTACAGGTGTTGTTCCTGCTAGATGCACACTGATGCTGAATCTGGCTTCTCCCGGCAAAGTCGCGCGCGCTAGCTCAGTGTCAAAGGTTCAACCGCAGGCGCAACCCGTCAACAGCCAGTAACCCGAAAGCGTTCCATAGGGCGAAGTCGTGTTTCTGTCGAAGATGAGCGAATCTTCAGCATAGACTTTCACTTCCAGAGTCCCATTGACTGTATTCTTCGAAAAAGTCCATGTGACAGGCGAATCCATCACTCCGTAGGAGTAGGTCGCGCTCCCGTTGCCTCGCAGGGGAAACTGCATTGTATAGGGACCGCCATCGGAATAGCCTTGGAACTGCGAATTGTTCAGCTCTTCACCGCCGCACTCGTAGCAGGTCACGGTTATGTTCCCAAGTACGAGAGTATCGAAGGTAGACCCAGCCGGAAATGTCTCAGTGGTGTTTGCCAGGTACGTTGTGATTGAAGATGAAGAAGATGAAGATGATGACGACTCGATGGTTGATCGAATCGTTGAGGATGAAATCGAAGTCGAGGTTGAGGATGCTGTCTGGCTCGCCGACGAGCTGTTGTGGATGTTGATTGTCGCAGCGATGCCAATCCCTGCGACAAGAATCACCACTATGACTGTTACGACCAAGATCGCCCTGCTGATTCCACGTCGAGGTGGTAGCAGATTTTCACCCATGTGCGCTCGAGGAACTGGTAACTTCATTGGGGAAAGAGGGGAGAGGAAACGAGAAATTCTCCTATCCCCAGCAAGTTAACAGTTCCAGCCGACAAGGGGCTGGAATACGCAACCAGTCGGGAGATTCTTTCAGAGCGTAGGTGTTCGGGCGCGGGTTCTCAATTGTTGTTTGGGGTTTGGTCGCTTGTGGCGCTATCCTGATGCTTGGAGGTCTCTCTTTTGTGGGTCTGTTTAGTTACGGCTTCTGGCGAATCGGAGCCCTCATGTTTGTCCTTGGTGGAATCAGTCTCCTTATCGGATACTTTCTTGGACTCATCAGCGAGAGGTTGACCACTTGAAGGAGGTAGGGGTTGTTGCTTAGCAAAGAGGTCATTCGCATTGGTGGCTGCGCCAGCGATAGTCAGAAGAATCAATGCGAAAGTCAGATAGTAAGTCAGCTTGTTGACTTGGCTCCCGACAGCCTGAGTCTGCAAAGAAATTGCTTGGGTGTCTGGGTAAACCTGAATGATGAAGTTCGCGTTAGGGCCGAGGTCGTTGACTGCAGTTATGTTCCCGCCCTGTTGGGTGTGACCCAGAAGAACCCCAGTGGCAAGGTCGATGACATATTGGCCTTCGGTCGGCCATTCCATCTGGCCCGAACCTCTCAAGACAGTCTGATTCTGCGTTCTATACAGGTTGACATATCCTGCTTCGGGTATCCCATTCGAATCAAGAGTAATCGGGGCTTTGACGGCATCCTCAAACCCCATGTAGAGTACCGTGACATTCTTGACCGACGCGCTCTCCAAGATTGCCGTGGCCGAGACCTCGACAACATCTCCAGCATACAGAGAGCCGTTCGGATAGGTGAACGTGATGGCTCCGTCAATCCAGTTGTAGTTTGCGAATGGTGGGCTACCCTTTGGGCTCACCGCGAAGGGAATCTCGACTGTCTTGGGAGAGAATCCAGCGTTGACGCTAGTCTGTGGAATCGGATTGGCGACAAGAAAACAAATGACGAAGACAAACATACCGACATTCACGACGACCAGAATCGCGGATACTGCCTTTCGCAGACTCAGAGCCATTATCTCGATTCTTTTGTCTTAGCCCATTCTCCAAGGATTGACCTGACCACTTCAGGCACGGTCTCAAGTTTCCTCGCCTTGCGTTCCTGCTCAAGAACCTTGAGCATATCCTCAGAAACAGACAGCATGATTCTTTCCATCATTGCAATAGGTATCAATAGGCACCTTAATATACCATACTGCCTATACCTATTGATGTCGATAAGAACATGGCACCTTCACAATGGCGCAAGGTCAAAGCAATCAGACGGAGTCGGGGGTTCTGAGATGAACCCCGTTTTTGATTATCACATGATGAGAGGTCAGGCAATCGCCCAAGTCGAGACGAACGTCAGGAGAATCAGCCAATACGAATACCGCGTAAGGAGTCAGTCGGGTGATTGGGAATACACCGTCATCCAGACCGAAGCGGGCTGGAACTGCTCCTGTCCTGACTTCCAGTTCAGAGGCGTGAAGTGCAAACACGCCTTCGCGGTTGAACTCTCGTTACTGATTAGGCGACGAATAGAGAACGCGAGGCGCGTCGTGCCTCTCGACTACCAGTCGTGCCTCTCATGCGGTTCTCAGGAGATAGCAAGAGACGGCATACTCCACAACAAGAGCGGAGACATCCAGAGGTTCGAGTGCAAGACATGCGGTAAGAAGTTCTCCAAGAACCTCGGTTTCGAGCGTATGAGAGCAAGCCCAGAAGCGATAACCTTAGCCATGCAAATCTACTTCGGAGGCTCATCTCTGAGGAACACCCAGAAGGCTCTCGCGCTCCAAGGAGTGAAAGTCTCTCACGTTGCCATCTTGAAGTGGATTCGAAAATACGTTAAACTGATGGACGACTATCTCAAGGACTTCACGCCGAGAGTGGGTGAGACTTGGAGAGCCGACGAGATGTACATCAAGTTCAAGGGCAAGATGCAATACCTCTTCTCCCTGATGGATGACCAAACGAGGTTCTGGATTGCTCAAGAGGTCGCTGATTCCAAAGAGAGGCACAACCCCAGAGGGCTTTTCATCCAAGGACGAAATGTGGCAAACAAGGTTCCTGCTACACTGATAACTGATGGCTTGCCTTCGTATCATTACGCCTTCCAGAAAGACTATGCGTGGAGAACGACCCCAGAAAAGAAACCCGTCCACATCAAGGAGATTACGCTCCAAGGGGCAATTCACAATAACAAAATGGAGAGGATGAATGGTGAAGTCCGAGACAGAGAACGGGTGATGCGGGGTCTGAAGAATACCGACACGGCGATAATCAAGGGGATGCAGATTTACCATAACTTCGTAAGACCACATGAAGGCTTGAACGGGGCGACTCCAGCCGACAGAGCGGGAATCAAGATTGAAGGCGACAACAAGTGGGTGACGATTATCCAGAACGCTAGTCATGACAAGAGCAACAAGAGTGCGGGGAAATCGAGTTGACAGAGGCAAGCCATCCGTGGCCTATGTGGGAGACCAAGAGGAAACGTTTCATCGTGTGGTTCATTGCTGGTCTCATGTCCTATGGCACCATCTACGGAATACTCAAGATATGGGTCAACGGACAGGTTGCAGGCATCTTCGAAGTCATTGCCATCATCAGCGAATGCGTTATCATCGCTTGGTGGGGAGCCAAAGTTCGAAAAGAATACCAAAAGTGGAGGAAGCTGAATCCGATTCAGAACGCAAGTCATCCCCAGTCAGTTAACAGCCAGAACTCGGAGAAATCGGAGAAATGAGCATCCCCAGAGAAGTTACCAGTTCCGCGCTCGACATCCAGCTTTGGTTCAGTTAAGGATAGCTTCACTTTATTGAGGACGTGGGCTTTCGCAGTCGAGTTTCAACCGACTTCTGGCTCGCTCGTCGCCCGTTGCTGAGTGATCGCGCCCATTGCTAAATAGGATGCAGCTCCCACGCCCAAGTGCTTGCCGCGCTTCGCTCACATGTCTGACATCCACATCGGGGCCTTCAGGCAGCCCGAGCTAAAGGACCTCGTTACGAAGGCCTTCGACCTCGCGATCGGGAAGTGCATGGACGAGGACGTGGACTTCGTGATAATGTCGGGTGACATCTTCGACTCGAACATCCCTGACCTCTCTTCGGTCAGGAAGGCGACTGGCAGGATCAGGGAGGCCAGGGAGAAAGGCATCAGGTTCTACGTGGTCTACGGCAGCCACGATTACAGCCCCAACCATGCTTCGGTCGTCGACGTTCTCGAGAGCGCCGGTCTCCTCACCAAGGTCGACCAGGGACACACGAAGGAAGGCAAGCTCGAACTGGACTTCGTCGCCGACAAGACCGGGGCCAAGATCTGCGGCATCTCGGGCAAGAAGCTCTCCCTGGACAGGGCGGAATACGCGTCCCTCGACAGACAAAGGCTGGAGTCAGAGTCTGGCTTCAAGATCTTCGCGTTCCACGGGGCCATCGACGAGCTGAAGCCCCAGTCCCTCTCCGAAATGGAGAGCATGCCTGTCTCCTACCTCCCGGCAGGCTTCGACTACTACGCCGGAGGCCACGTCCACAGCCACAGCTCGCGGGACCTCCCTGGCAGGAAGAATATCGTGTATCCCGGCCCCCTCTTCGCGACCGACTTCAGAGACCTCGAGCCGCTGGCCAAGGGCGCAGAGAGCGGATTCTACATCGTGGACTTCGAAGAAGAGGTTAGCAGGATCACGTTCAATCCGACAAAGGTCTGTGACGTCCTCGGGCTGGAGTACTCCGCCGACGGAAAGGACGCGCGGCGGACCCGGCTGGACCTCTCTGAGCTGGCTCGGTCCTCGGACGTCGAGGGCAAGGTCGTCCTCCTCAGGGTGCACGGAGAGCTGTCCGAGGGGTCCACCTCCGACATCGGCTTCACTCTGATCCGGAAGGAACTGGCGTCCAGGGGTTCGATCTGCGTTCTCCCGAACCTCAGCCAGTTCACATCGAAGAGCCTGTTATCTCTTCCTGGGCCTCCGAAGGCTCCTAATCAGACAGAACGGGAGTTCTTCTCCCAGCGCATCGGCTCTGTGAAATCTCCGGAGCACAGGCTGAACGGCGAGAGCGGGACGGAGCTCTCTCTCGAGCTCCTGAAGAGCCTCAGGGAAGAGAGGAAGGAGAACGAAACCAAAGGGGACTACCAGGAGAGGACGGAGAAGGCTGGAATCGGGGTTCTCGGTCTGGACGGCGACCTATGATGCTGCTCAAGCATCTCTCTCTGAAGAACATCCGCAGCTTCAACGACGGCACTGAAGTGAGCATCGAGATCCCGGAAGGGACCGTGCTCTTCGAGGGAGACGTGGGCTCCGGCAAGTCCACGATCCTGTACGCAGTGGAGTTCGCTCTCTTCGGCCTTGGCGACATGAGCGGCGACTACCTGCTGAGCGAAGGGGCGAGCTCAGGCCACGCTAGGCTAAGGGTCACCCAGAACGGTAGGGACCTTGAGGTCCACCGGGGGCTCAGAAGGACCGGCGAGAACGTCGTCCAGGAGAACTGCTACATCACCGAGGACGGAACCAGGACCGAGCTTTCGCCCGGAGACCTGAAGCAGCGCGTTATCAGCCTGCTCGGCTTCAATGAGCCTTCGCACCCTCGCGCGGAGAGCCTCGTCTTCAGGTATGCGGTCTTCACGCCCCAGGAGCAGATGAAAGAGATAATCCAGCGCAACCCTGATGAGAGGCTCCTCGTGATCAGGCGCGTCCTCGGCATCCAGAGTTATCAGGTGGCCGCCGAGAATTCTGACCTCGTCCACAGGCGCCTGCGGAACGAGTCCAAGCAGCTCGAGGCTGCGACCGCGGACCTGAACGAGCTGGTGTCGGAGGCGACTAGACAGAAGTCCCGGATTGAAGATCTGAGCGCACGGATCCCTCGGCTCCAGAGCGAGGAAGCCGCAGCGAAGGCCGAGCTGGAGTCGCTCACCGAGCAGTGGGAAGGTGCGAGAGACGAACGTGAAAAGGTCGGTGCAGCCGCCGGACGGATCCCGGAGCTCCGGAGAAGCATAGCGCGCCTGCGCTCCGACATCGAGGAGGACGAGAAGCGGGTCTCCGACCTCGAGCGCAGCATCGAGCAGGATTATCTCCCTTCGATCGGGTCCTTCGAGAAGAGGCTTCCTCCGTCAAACAAGAGCGCCGCGGTCCTCGAAGTGACACTGAAGGCCAAGAAGAAAGTCCTGGACAAGAAGCGCGGGTCGCTGGCGCTGCTCGAAGGGCAGCTCAACGAGACGAAGGAGCTCGTCAAGGCCAGAATCTGTCCTCGTTGCGGCCAGCGGATACCGGATGACTTCAGCGACCAGTCTGCTCACTTGGACAAGGAGCTGCAAGAGGTTATCGAGGAGGTCTCGGCGCTCGAAGCCGAAGTTTCAGGACTGGAGGACCTGGTGGAGAAGACGCTCTCCTACGCTGAAGAGGAGAGAGGCTATCACCGGGATCTCAAACGGAAGGGGGAGATTGAGAGTGAGATTGCGAACGTGCGAAGCCGCGGCTCAGAGTCGCATCGAGAAATGAAGCGCCTGGAGGACGAGCTCTCCAGGTCCGAAGAAGAGGAGGGGCACCTGTTGGAACTCACGGCCAAGATAGATTCCATAGCGGGCGCCCTCAAGAAGGCGCAACAGCGGAAAGACTCTGCCAGCAGGGAGCTCGTCGAATCGGTCACAAAGCGGAGCGAGGGGACAGAGTCCCTGAGGAGACTGACGTCTCAAATCGAGGAAAAGGATGTGAAGAGAGCCAAGGCGCAGCGCCTCAAGTCGTACGCCACCTGGCTCGACGGATTCTTCAAGCCCACGGTGGAATTGATAGAGAAGCAGGTGATGCTTCAGACCAACGCTAGGTTCAGTGAGCACTTCCAGCGCTTCTTCTCCTCCCTGGTTGACGACCCCGACCTTCGGGTGCGCGTGATCGAAGACTTCACTCCCGTCTTCGAGAGGCAGGGATACTCTCAGGAATTCGACTCGCTCAGCGGAGGAGAGCGGACCAGCATCGCGCTGGCCTACAGGTTCGCCCTGAACTCCATCGTCCAGGAGGACATCGGCCCGGGGACCGGCGATCTAGTCATCTTGGACGAGCCGACCGACGGGTTCAGCAAGGAGCAGATTCAGAAGATGCGCGACGTCATCGAGGCGTTGCACTCGAGACAGGTGATCCTCGTCTCCCACGAGAAGGAGCTGGAGTCCCTTGCCGACAGGATGATGCTCGTCGAAAAGGTGAATGGCACTTCGAGAGTCTCTCCCGTCTAGCCTAGCCATGGTGCTCTATTCATCTCGCCTGTTTTCAAGAGCCTTCCAAAACCATACCCGATCCGGGGGAAAGTCCTCATCTGGACGGAGTAATGTAGTAATACCTGTTCCCCGGTGCGTCTCTCGAGTGCCATGGCCGACGTCGAGAAGATGTTCAATCCCAGGACCGTAGCCCTGATTGGGGCCACGGACAAGGTAGGGACGGTCGGCGAGGCGACGCTTAAGAACCTCCTGATTGGAAAGGGGAAGCGCTCGATCTTCCCGGTCAACCCCAAGCACGATACTCTGATGGGCGTCAAGTGCTACCCCTCGCTCTCGGCGATTCAGGAGCACGTCGACCTGGCCGTGATTGCCACACCCGCGAGCACCGTCCCAGCAGTCGTGGAGGAGTGCGGCAAGGCAGGCGTCGACGGCGTTGTAATTATCTCCGCGGGCTTCCGAGAGGTGGGAGAGGCGGGGGCAAAGCTGGAGGAAGAGATTAGGCAGATCAGGTCCAAATACGGCTTCAGGCTGCTGGGCCCGAACTGCGTGGGCTTCGCCAGACCCTCGGCCCATCTGAACGCGACCTTCCTCAAGGACAACCCCGAGCTGGGCTCGATTGCGTTCATCTCACAGAGCGGAGCCCTCGGCTCCGCAATCCTGGACTGGGCCATGGCGTCACACGTTGGCTTCAGCCTCTTCGCTTCGCTGGGGTCTATGCTCGACCTCGACTTCGGCGACCTGATAGACTTCCTCGGGAGCGACCCTACGACGAGGAGCATCATACTCTACGTGGAGGGTATCGGAAACGCCAAGAAGTTCATGAGCGCAGCCAGGGGTTTCGCACACACCAAGCCCATCATCGTCCTGAAAGCGGGAAAGCAGAAGACCGGGGCCAAGGCCGTCCAGTCCCACACCGGGGCGCTCGCCGGCGACTTCGAGGTCTACGACGCGGCCTTCAAACGGGTCGGTGTCGTCAGGGTAGACGAGATAGGCGACCTGTTTAACTGCGCCAGCGTCTTGGACTCGAGGCGGCTGCCAGCGGGGCCCAGGCTGGCCATAGTCACAAATGCGGGAGGGCCGGGAGTCGTGGCGTCCGACGCGGTCGCCGACCACGGGGGAGAGCTGGCGAAGCTTTCTGACCAGTCGATGCGGACCCTCAACGAGCATCTGCCGTCCTACTGGAGCCGGGGCAATCCGGTGGACGTGCTCGGGGATTCAGACGTCGCCAGATACGGCATGGCCCTTGACACCTGCCTCTCCGACCCGAACGTCGACGGGGTCCTTGCGATCTTCACCCCCCAGGCGGTCATGTCATCGACCGAGCTCGCAGAAGCGGTCATCAGGCTTTCGAAGGACAGGCACAAACCGGTTCTCACCGTCTGGATGGGCGAGAGGGGTGTGCTCGAAGCGAGGAAGAGGTTCGCCGAGAACAGCATCCCGTCCTATCCCACGCCCGAACAGGCCGTGAAGACGTACATGTACATGTACAGGTATCGGCGGAACCTCGACCTTCTCTACGAGACGCCCGAGGAGCTCCCGGTCGACCTGATGCCTCCCCACAGCCATCTGAAGCTGATAGTCAGAAGAGCCATCAGGGATGGGAAGCTGCTACTATCCCAGTCAGATGCTGACAAGTTCCTCGACGCCTACAACATCCCAAGACTCGAAGGCGGCTTCGCGAAGACGCCTGACGAGGCCGTGATGATCGCCCGCAGGTTTGGCTATCCGGTCGTCCTGAAGGTGGTCTCTCAGGAGATCGCCCACAAGAGTGACGTGGGAGGTGTGGTGACTGGGATCGCCTCGAGCGAAAGACTCGCAGACGAGTTCCTCAAGCTCGTCGAACGGGTGAAGATCATGAAACCCGACGCCCACATCGACGGCGCCTACGTGCAGAAGATGGCAGGGGCGGTCGACTATGAGCTGATCCTAGGTTCAAAGAAGGACCGGGATTTCGGCGCCGTGATGCTGTTCGGGTCGGGTGGCATAGGGGTGGAGCTCTTCCGAGACTTCTCGATTGGGCTGCCCCCCATGAACCAGGTTCTGGCGAGGAGGATGATGGAGGATACCACGATCTACAAGGCCCTGTCCCGCGGCCTGAGGAACAAGCCTCCGGTCGCGATGAAACCTCTCGAGGAGATTATCGTTCGTCTTTCAAGCATGGTGGCCGACTTCCCGGAGATAGCGGAGATGGACATCAACCCACTCTTCGTGACCGAGGGGAAGGCACTGGCTGCCGACGTGAGAATCCTTCTCGACTCGGCGGCGCCAAAGGACGGTTCCCCATATCCGCACCTCATGATAATGCCCTACCCGACCAAGTACGTCGTCCCGTACAAGCTCGAAGACGGAACCGACGTGCTCCTCAGGCCGATAAGGCCCGAGGACGAGGCGATGGAAGCAGAATTCATCAACACACTCTCGGACGAGTCGAGCCGGCTCAGGTTCTTCAGCACGGTCAAGAACCTCCCTCACACGGACCTGATCCGCTTCTGCAACATCGACTACGACAGGGAGATGGCGATCGTAGCAGAGGTCAAGCAGGGGGGAAGAAGCAGGGAGGTCGGGGTGAGCAGGCTGATCACAGAGCCTGACCACCGGCGCGGAGAGTTCGCCGTGGTAGTGGCCGATCAGTACCAGGGGAGAGGGCTCGGCAGGAAGCTGCTGGACATGCTCATCGGTATCGCCGAGGACAAGCATCTCGAATCGATCTACGGGGTGGTCCTGAGGGACAACAGGTCGATGCTTAGCCTGTGTAGGGAGATGGGGTTCACTCTCACCCCAGACGAAGAGCTGATGAAGGCTGAGCTGGCGCTGGTTCTTCCAGCCCTCCCCAGCCATGAGACCAACCAGATTTCAGAGAATGGAGAGCAGGAAGAAGAACCAGACTCTTCTCTCCTTGAAGGAGCCTAAACGGCACACGTGCGCGACTCAGGCGATATCATTTTAATATAACCAATGTTATAATCTGAGACATGGGGAGAACCTACAGGGCTCCAGCTGCGACCAGGAATAAGCATGAGGCTCGCGTATAACAGGTGTGAATCATCATTGCCAGGTCGACTAAAAGTTGGAGATGCAGCGCCGGATTTCGCCCTCCCTTCACAGACCGGCGAGATCGTGAACCTGAAAGGCCTCCTAGGAAGTAAAGAGGTCGTCCTGTACTTCTATCCCAAGGACAACACTCAGGGGTGCACCGCAGAGGCGTGCGGCTTCCGGGACAGCTACCAAGTGTTCAAGGAACGCGGAGCCGAGGTCGTTGGTGTGAGTTCCGACTCCATCGATTCGCACAAAGATTTCGCGTCAAAGAATAGCCTGCCATTCATCCTTCTCAGCGACGAGGACGGGAAGGTCCGGAAGCTCTACGACGCTTCATCTACCTTGGGGCTTCTCCCAGGCAGGGTCACGTACATCATAGACAGGAGAGGCAAGATCAGGCACATCTTCTCTTCCCAGCTCAATCCGAAGAAGCACGTCGACGAGGCGCTCGAGACTTTGGAGAAGATCCAAGAGGCTGAAGGCGGGAACGACCAGCAACATCCTGCGACGGGGTAAGCCGGCCGCATCTCTGATCCAGGAGCCTCACTCTTACTCTTCCGCGCCTCGCCTCATTGCACCCAGACTCAAGCTTCGAAAGGCGATGCCTGCAAGGAGGATCGCAAGGCCGATGCCCACTTCCTGAGGAGCGAGCGCGAAGGCCAGACCAACGCAACCAATCAGACCGGCTACAGCCAACCAACGCGGGAACATCCGCTGCGGCCGTTGGAGGCGCAACGCCGAAAGATTGGCAACGGAGTAGTACAGCAAGGTTCCGAAACTCGAGACAGCCACGGCGACATAGAATGGAGCGAATGCGGCGACCAGGATGGAGATGGCGCCGACGAACAGGACGCTGCGCCATGGGTTCTGCCCCGCGCCGAGACGGGCCAATCCTCTGGGGAGGTCGGACTCGCGTCCCATCGCGAAGGCAACACGGGAGACGCCAAGCAAGTCCGAGAGGCCCTCGTTGAAAGTGGTCAGCAAAGCCCCTGCCGCGATTATGGCCATCCCAACTCCGCTTCCCGCCACGACCATCGTATCTTCCAGAGGCGAGGTGGAATGTGAAAGGCGCGGCACTCCCAGAACGGTCAGTGCAGTCGTGGCCACGAGCAGATAGAGAAGAGTGGCGGTGCCCAGCGCAATTACAGTCGCCCGCGTGATTGTCTGCTTCGGATTGTGAACCTCTTCGACGAGGGTGGCGATGCGGCTGTAGCCGGTGTAGGCAAAGAAGAGGAGGCCCGTGGCCTGCAGTATCCCCGCGATTCCGTTTGGCGCAAAAGGCGTCAGGTTGGACACGCGGGCGGAAGGGAGGCCGATCACGACGACCGCCAGCAGGGAAAGGATCGACATCACCACTATGACGTCGGTCACCTTGACCGAGCGGCGTATTCCGCCCGCGTTCAGCATTGTCATTGCGAGCGCCGCAACGACTGCAGCGGTCCGCGCGGGCACGACGCCGAAGGCCGCGTTGAGATAGCCTCCGAAGGCGAGCGCTATCGCTCCCGGACCGACCGTGTTTGCGACGAGAAACATCCAACCAGCCGAGAAGCCCCACCAGGGACCCAGCATCCTTCTTCCGAACTCATACGTGCCCCCTGTGCGCGGGAATGCGGCTGCCAGCTGGGCTGAAGAGAGTGCGTTGCAGAGTGCCACGAATGCGCCTATGGCGAAGGCCACGAGAAGTGCCGGCCCTGCGATGTTCGCCGCGGGGGCTATGACAGCGAAGATGCCTGCACCCAGAATCGCCGCGAGCCCGGTCGCAACGGCATCGAACATCCCGAGCTGCGGGCGCAGCCTTGGTTCAGGAGCTTCGTCGGTCAATCTCGCCTTCAGCCCGCGCGCCTGTGGTTCTTTTCCCTGCCATCCAAGGTCGGCTGTAGCCTGACGTCTGGTGGAACCATGGTTTCAGGGATGGCTGTGATCTTGGGCGTGGCTACGCGAATCAGACAGAAAACCAGAGCGACGACCAGCAGAGCCGCAGAGATCTCGAAGGCGAAGCTTTCGCCAGCAAGGTAGGAATTAGCATATGCGGTGGGTAGTTTGCCGGACAGGTTTCCGACGAAGAGCTGATAGACCACTTTTGCCGGGATGACCGCCGTCGCAGCGGTGAGAGTGAGCGCAAAGCTCAGTATCATCCCCGTGCTTCTGAAGGTGTTCATGATCCCAGAGCCCACGCCCAGCTTACCGGCCAGACTGGACCGCATTATGGTGCTCGTGTTTGCTGGCCAGAAGAACCCCCCGCCTATCCCGTAGAGGGTCTCGATCGCAGCGATTTCGATGACCGGTGTCGCTGTCGTAAGCATGCTCAGGAGCACAAGGACGATGAACTGCATCAGGAGGCCGGCGGCGGTGACGATTCTTCCGCCGAACTTGTCGGCGAGCACTCCGCCGAATGGTGATGTAACGGCCGTGGCCACCGCAAGAGGGATGATCAGATAGGCCGCGTTCAGGGCGCTCAGCCCGCTTATCCCCTCAAGGTAGAAGATCAGAAGGAAGTTCACGCTAAACACAGCCAGAGACTGGAGCATCGCTGCCAGGATTGAAAACGAGAAGGCGCCGTTCCTGAAGAAGGCGAAGTCCACTATCGGATCCCTGCTATACTTCGTCTCCCAAAGCACGAAGAAAGCGAAGAACAGAGGCGAAACGCCGAAGGACGTCAGCGTCACCAAGTCGTGCCAGGAGTAGATGAGCCCCCAAGTCACGCCAAGAAGTACTGCGATCAATCCTATGGTGAACGAGAAAGCCGCTGGAATGTCGAAGGAGCCCCTGACGCCTGGCGGCTTGGTCTCCCTCAGGGTCCTGTAGGCCCAGACCGTGCCGAAGATTCCTATCGGGACATTGATCAGGAAGATCAACCTCCAGCTGGCGTAGGTGATTATCACACCGCCGAGGACTATTCCCAGAATTGATCCCACGGCCCAGACGATGGAGTTCAGCCCGAAGGCCCTTCCTGTCTCGCTCCTCGGGAATGCGTCGGTCAGTATCGCGAAGGAGTTCGCGGTCAGCAGAGCGGCTCCGGCTCCCTGGACCACCCGGAACGCCACCAGGGAGATTCCCGAAAAGGCAAGTCCGGAGAGTGCCGATCCGAGAGTGAAGACCACGAAGCCGAGGTTGAACATCATCTTCCTGCCGTACATATCGGCCAGGCGACCAAAACTCAGAACGAGGGCCGTGTTCACCAGCAGATACGCGATGACTACCCAGATCATCGTGACGAAGTCCGACTTCAGGTCTGCCGCTATGGGAAAGAGGGCGAGCAGAACCACAGTACCGTCGACAGCTGCCATCAGAACCCCGACTGACGTAACCGAGAGAGCTTTCCATTTGTAATCCATTGAGATTTCGAACCCGAGTGCTAAAGGGCTCCGACCAAATGGGTTTGTCGCATATATAATTTCCCCTAACCCGTAAGGCATAGGTCCACAAAAGACCCTAATGATTTGGGTGGGCGCCCATTGTGGATAGCCCACGCGTTGTCAGACCAAGTGACCACTCTTTATTGGTGTTCGGCCTCGACTTTGTGCCAAGCCTTTAAGCCGAACATTCAGTGACGAAGCCCGATGTCCTTCGGCGCGGTCTGCGGCACTTGCAAGTGCGCGGAATCCTCGTGTGAAAACTGTTTGACTCCAATCGAATGTGCCAGTTGCGCTTCTTGCTGCTGTTCGCCAACTCACACGGCGTGGCGACTGGAAAGGATTCACCAAGGCATCATGTGGGAATACCTGAGCCTCGGATGGATGGCCGTCGAGGTCGTCGGCTCAATCGGAATCGGGCTGCTCTCCGGCAGTTTCGCGCTCCTCGCCTTTGGGGGCGACAGCCTCGTCGAAATCATCTCCGGGCTTGCGGTGACGCTCCATCTGAGACGCGATTCGTCCGGCTCAGGCGACCTCGGTGAAGGGACGGAGAGGTTGACCAAGTTCCTGCTCGTCGCTTTGATTCCGACGATCGGGGGAGGGGCTGCCTATTCTTACTTCGCTGGAATCAAGCCCGAGTCCTCCCTACTGGGCATCGCTGTCGCCCTCGGAGCCGTGGTGATCATGCCCGTCCTCTGGACGAGGAAGAGGAGGATAGGGAGAGAGACGAACTGCGCGCCTCTCTCGATGGATGCTGTCCAATCAGCCACTTGCTTCCTAATGTCTGTCGCCCTACTCGGAGGACTGCTCGCCAACTACCTCTTTGGCATAAGCTGGATGGACTACCTCGCCACGGCTATCATTCTCGCCTTTGTTGCCAGGGAAGGCGTGGAAGCATTCCGAGGACAGTCTACAGGGCCCGCCACGCGCGCACCATCAGAGCTGAAAAAGAAAGCCTAAGAGTTCGAGCGCTGTCAACAAAAACACAGGAACCATGTCAAACGTTAACCTGAAGAGAGTAGAGGAAACGAATGAGCACATCTCCGAACTCACAGAGGTGGTCGCCGAGTTCGAGACGTGGGTGACCCATCCCTTGAATAGGGTTGACCCGTTGAGGTTCAAAGTCAAAGTTCTGAGATACTCGAACGGGAAGTACATGGGCATCGCGAGTCACAGAATAGGAAACTATCTCAGCCTGCATCAACAGGATACTGTCGAACTTGCCTTGCAAGAAGCGCTAGGCGGGGTGAGGGCCTACTATAATCCAGAAAGACCGCTCCATGAACAGTTCTTGGAGAATGGAGACTATTAGCAACTGATACCCGTCTAATCTGTTCAACACCATCAAGATCGCTGGTTCAAATCCGGTTGACCTCTAACCTCGTTGGTAAGAGAGGACAAGTCCCTAATGGAGGGTTCTTGGCCCTCCACCAGGGAATGCGTTCGACGTGTCTCGGCCGTAGTCCTCCTCCTGTTCTAGGCGGGATTCAGCTTAGCGGCCTACCCTGGTCTCCTGCAGGCGTCTCATCAACCACGTTTGGCCTTGCTCCGCACGGGTCAGCCGTTTCATCCCGGTCCCCACCGACCTCAAGGTCTCCCTATCATCGCCCTTGATGGGCCGGGTCTCGTTTCTGTTCTGGAGCCAGCCGTCTCCGACTGCGCCTCTAGGCGCCGTGCGTCCTGCTGCGAGGGAGGAACTTCCCCAGGAGGTCCCCGTGACCCGCCCGCCGACTCGCGTCACCCTGTCCTGCACGGGTTCGGCAGTTAACCGTTTCTCGTCAAGCGAAGAGGTGAGGGAAGTACTCCCTCTCCTCCTGCAGGACCTTGCCTTCGCTCTTGCAGAGCCTGTAGGACTCTAGCGGATCCTTGTTGAGCATCTCGAAGTTGGGACCCCACTTGTAAATCGAGAGGTAGGACCTCGCCTCTTCGACCTCTCCCAGTATGTAGAGTGTCGCGGCCACCGCCTCCACAGAGCTCAGCATCCCGGCCCTGGCGTAGTTGGTCGGGTTGGCTGCCAGGAGGAGCGGGACCCGCCTGTGCTTGCCCCCCAGCTTCTTGAAGAAGACCTCCTGGGCCTGGTTCCAGGAGCAGTCGACCACCAGTATCCCCTTCGACCCCCGGTCGGGTGGCGAGAGCATTCGGTGAGCGAACGGATTGAGCACGATCGTGGAGTCCGAGGCATGAAACTTCCTGGAGACTCCCTTTGCCAGATCCATTCGAATCATCTTTCGGGCCGTGCACTTGATGGGGTCGTCCTGGTCCATCTCCAAGGCGTAGACTCCTATCATTTCTTTCGTCGAGGACCATTCCTCCATGGTAATAACGGTCTCGTCTCCATCAGGGGGCACCGGGGCTGGGACGAGCATTCCTCGGCGAAGGGAGCAAGGGTTATTACTACAGCATTAGACGGAATGGGGAGAGGTATCGAAAGGAATGCCAATGGCCTTCGTGCTGATTAACGCGGACCTCGGAGCCGAGGAGGACCTCCTCAGAAAGCTCCGCGACGTCCAATACGTGAAGGACGTCTACGTCGTCTACGGCGTCTACGACATCGTAGCGAGGGTCGAGGCTGACACCATGGAGAAGGTGAAGGAGACCATCACCTGGAACATCCGCCGGCTCGACAAGGTGAGGAGCACCCTCACGATGATCGTAGTCGAAGCCTAGCTTCACGACTGACTCCCAAGCAGAAAGAAATATCCCCGTGTGGCTGACCTGACCATGCGCTGTCTGGTCGGCATCGACGACACCGACTCCTCTAGGGGAGCTTGCACTACCTACCTGGCCTATCGGGTCGCCTCGGACCTTGCGCCCAGCGTCAGGGTCGTCCCATACCCCAGGCTTGTAAGGCTCAACCCGAACATTCCGTTTAAGACCAGAGGGAACGCCGCGGTCTCCCTTCTGATCGAGACAGAGTCTCCATCGCAGGCATTCGACGGCATCTGTTCGAAGGTGTCTGAGCTCTCGGACGTGTGCGGGGGCGCGAACTCAGGAGTCGTCTTCTTGAGCGAACCGCGCGAGTCTCGCCTCTTCCTGCCCGTCTACCGAAGGGCTCTCGTGGGCGTCGTGAACCCGCACTCTGTCAGGGGGCTGCTAACCCAGCACCATGTAAGAAGCTTCGAGCTTGGCAACGGGATGGGCATAGTGGGCGCCGCTTCCGCGCTCGCATTCGACGAAACGTTCGACCACACCTACGAGCTGATCGCCTACAGGAAGCCGGAGTCCTTCGGGACCCCACGGGCTCTCGACTCCGCCTCGGTCAGGGAGATGGAAGCGGCGACCTGGCCGCACACCTTCAACAGCTATGACTACCAGAAGAAGAAGGTCCTGGTCGCGCCTCACGGGCCTGACCCTGTCTTCCTTGGCCTCCGTGGAGACTCTCCTCAAGCCGTTCTAAGGGCGTTCAGACTGATCTCTTACGATGAAGGCCTGCAGGGCCACATGATCTTCGTGACGAACCAGCACACCGACGCACACCTAGAAACCGAGCTCGAATGGAAGGCCTTCTCTTCGGGATGGACAGAGGGGCGGATCGACTCCCCATCGATCGGACCCGGGGGGCACGTCTACTTCTCGCTGCTGGACGGGTCGAGGAGACTCGGGTGCGCGGTGTACGAGCCGACCGGAGACCTCCGCAGGGTAGCCAGGATGCTAAGGACCGGGGACCTCATCAGAGCCTACGGAGGAGTGAGACGCCCTTCGGCCTTGCATTCGAGAGTTCTCAACGTCGAGAAGATCGAGACCATCTCGCTTGCAAAGAGCAGAGACAGGCATCTCGTCAGGGGAATCTACATCGCATCCCCTAGGGCAAATCGGCACCTGACGAAGCCCCTGGCCAGATACGGCCGCGAGGTGGCCGGGCAGGCCAGTCCCCGAACATCCATGTGGCTGCGGGCGTCGGCTATAGGGACTCGAGCGCTTGCTTGAAGTCTGCGATCAGATCCTCTTTGTCTTCGATTCCCACTGAGAGCCTGATCAAGGACTCCGCAATCCCGGTCTTCGCCCTTTCTGCGGGCGTAAGCTGGGTGTGAGTCATCAACGAGGGCTGCGAGACCAGCGTGTAGAGGCCGCCTAGGCTGGCCGCCAGGAAAGCGACCTTCAACCTCTCCGTAAGCCTCATTGCGTCTTTCATGCCCCCAATCGGCTCGAAGCTCATCATTCCCCCATACCCGCTCATCTGCCTCTTGGCCAGCGCGTGCTGGGGGTGTCCCTTCAGTCCAGGGTAGTGGACCGCCTTGACCTTCTTGTGCTTGGAGAGGAACTCGGCGAGGGCCATCGCGCTGTCGTTCTGGGCCTTCACCCTGAGAGCCATCGTCCTCATCCCTCGGAGGACGAGCCACGATGCGAGTGGGTCGAGTGTCCCTCCTAGGTCCCTTCTAAGATGGTTGATCTTCTCCACGATCTCTCTGCTGCCTGCCGCCGCTCCTGCGGTGACGTCAGCATGGCCGTTCAGGTACTTGGTGGCGCTGTGCAGCACGAGGTCGGCGCCGAGCTCGATGGGCTTCTGGTTGATCGGCGAGGCGAAGGTGTTGTCGACAAACAGGAGGGCGCCTGTCTTATGGGCAATCCTTGCTGTTTCCGCTATGTCAACCACCTTCAGTGTTGGGTTGGTGGGTGTCTCGATGTGCACAAGCTTCGTGTTCGGCCTCATCGCGTCCTTGATGGCCTGCTGGTCTTCGGTGTCGACCAGCGTAGTCTTCACTCCCAGGCCGGGCAGGATCTTGCTCATCAGCTCGAACGTACCCCCGTAAAGGTCCCTGATTGCGACGGCGTGATCTCCCGCTTTTAGGAAGGCGAAGACCGAAGTCGAGATCGCCGCCATCCCAGAGGAGAAGAACGCGGCGTCTTCGGCACCTTCGAGTGAAGCGAGCTTCTTCTCCAGCCTCACGGTTGTCGGGTTGCCCCACCTTGTGTAGGCGAACTTATCGCTCTCACCGGCGACAGCCTTCCTCGCCTCCTCGGCCTCCGTAAACGCGAAGGTTGTTGTCTGGTAGATCGGGGTCACAACAGAGCCAGACTCCGCATCGAAGGGCTCTCCCTCATGCACACACCGTGTCGAATCCTTGGCCATGATGGCCCAGTGCTCTTCTAGAGCATTAGATAAGCGCTGTGAGGCAGTCAACCAGCTGATTGCAATTGTACCAGATACCTCGAGGAAGGGAGGGTTGTGCTAGTCCTGTATTCCATGTCTGCGTGCTTCTCAAGGGAAGGCTGTGACCACGTTTCAGACCATAATTAACACAATAACTGCGAACATCTTAGTGTTCGTCACAAAATCTGGCTCTTTCAACTGAGGCAAATCATCTAGTTTTTATCGACTACGTGTGGAACTGAGCTCGATGAGCGAAACCAAGTTAGCTTTCATCGGGTTTGGAACTGTGGCGCAGGGCTGTGCCGAACGACTAGTTATGAAAAAAGCACAACTCTCTCAGGAGCACGGCTTTGAGTACAGAGTTGTGTCGATCTCTGACACGTTGAAGGGATCTATACAGAACAATGATGGTATCGATCTGTCCGAAGCCCTAAGGCTTGCAAAAGGGGGAAAGAAGTTGGACGGACAAGGAATGAAGGGTGTTGCAGGCCTCTCTTCGCTCGAATCAATCAGGGCGTCTGAGGCAGATGTCGTAGTCGAGGCTTCTTGGACGAACCTTAAGGACGGCGAGCCTGGCCTTAGTCACATAGTAGCTGCCCTTCAAAGCAACAAAGACGTCGTGACGTCGAACAAGGGCCCTCTGGCCCTGGCGTACAGGCGACTCATCGCTCTGGCCAAAGCGCAAGGAAGATACCTAAGATTTGAATCGACCGTCATGAGTGGTACCCCTATCTTCAGCTTGAAGGAGTTCGGGCTCGCGGGAGCAAGAGTGAAGGAACTGAAAGGGATTCTGAACGGGACCACTAACTACATTCTTACTCAGATGGAGCAAGGCATGAGGTACGACGAGGCACTCAAGCAGGCGCAGAAACTGGGGTATGCAGAGGCGAATCCAGAGGGAGACGTTGAGGCGTACGATCCCACAGCGAAAGTGACTATCCTCGCCAACGCCCTAATGAATGCCGATGTCAACTACAGGGACGTCGAAAGGGAAGGGATAAGCGAGATCACTCCAGAAGATATTAGGAAGGCATCCAACAGGTCTGAACGTATCAAGCTAGTTGCTAGCGCTACAATCGGTGGTGACGGGAAGGTCAAGGCGGCAGTCAAGCCTACGCCAGTTCCATACACCAACATCCTCGCCCACGTCGGAGGAGTAATGAATGCGCTCCAGATATCGACCGACGTGCAACCCGATGTGACCATCATCGGTCCCGGGGCAGGCGGGGACTCGGCGGGGTATGGCCTGTTGAACGATCTCCTCGTTATCCACAAGATGCGAGCTAACGGTCAGATGACGAAGTCATGAGCGCGCACTCACGCTGAAGTCACGCGAGGATACGGATTCATCACCTTCACTACCAAAGACTGTGGACAAGAAGAGTTTGCGTGCGCAGTGAAAACCGGCTGACGTCATAGCTCGAGATATCCACTAGCGTCGCATGCTGAAACGGGTGGTCATCGACCTTGGCAGGCACTACAAAAGTGTGTTGCGATTCCTGTTTCCATTGGTGTTGACCGAAGAGATAGCAAACAAGGGCTTAAATGCGCTAGAGGAAGCAGTTGAGGATCAAGTAAGAGGAGATTGAAAGGAGTATCATGAAGAAGGTCAACGTTGCCATCCTGGGGGCTGCTGGCGTTCTCGGGCAGCATTTCGTGGAGATCTTGGAAGATCATCCAGCATTCGAGGTGGCCGCCCTGGCAGACATAATGGTTGGTAAACGCTACCAGGATGCCACAAAGTGGCGTCTTGGAACTCACGTGCCGTCATATGCAAAAGACATGAAGATTGTACCCAGCAGCTCGCTCTCGCCTCGGGATGTCGACCTGATCTTCTCCGCAATTCCAGGCGGGATTGCCGACAAGATAGAGACGGACCTTGCTCAGAAGGGGTTCTTCATCATCAGCAAAGCCAGCGACCATCGAATGGACACAGATGTACCTCTAATCATACCGGAAGTGAACGCGGACCACCTCAGCATCATTGATGAGCAGCGGAAGAAGCGTGGTTGGAAGGGAGCGATTGTCACCGACCCAAACTGCAGCACGACGATACTGGCCATGAGCCTCAAACCGCTTTGGGATCACTTCGGCATAGAGAGGGTGGTCGTTACTACAATGCAGGCGATATCAGGCGCCGGTTATCCCGGTGTCCCCTCCTTGGACATAGTCGACAACGTTGTCCCGTATATTGGAGGCGAGGAAGAGAAGGTGATAATCGAAACCAAGAAGCTGCTGGGAGATGGCAGAAGGCCAGCGAACCTCAGAGTCAGTGCGTCATGTAATAGAGTTTCTACGCTGGATGGACACTTGGAGGCAGTTTCCGTAATGACGAAAAAGAAGGTCGGACTGGCCGAAGCGAGGAGAGCATACGAGGAGTTCAGAGGACTGAATCTCCCAAGTGCGCCACGTGAACCCATAATCGTCAGGGACGAGCTTGATAGACCGCAGACGCGGCTAGACAGGAACGCTGGCAAAGGAATGAGCGTTGTGATCGGGCGACTCAGAGAAGACGAGGCGATGGGACTGTCCTACACGGTTCTCGGTCACAACACAATACGTGGCGGCGCTGGCGGAGCCGTGCTGGTCGGCGAACTGTGCCACGGGAAAAACTACGTTTGATCGTACTGAAGTTTGGCGGCTCGTGCCTAGACAGACCTGACGACATTAGACGAATGGTCGGAATAGTCAAGTCAAATGAAGGTCAACAACCCAGGATCGTTCTGTCTGCCTTCAAGGGCATCACCGACCGACTTTTGAGCGAAGCGAACTCAGCCAAGAATGGCAAGTTTGACATCAAGGGAATTGAATCCAAGCACCACGACTTGATGGCGGACCTGTCATCGAGCTGGCGAAAGCAAACAGAGCCGCAGGTCAACAGATTGCTTAGCGAACTTAGTGACGACTTGAAACAGGTGTGCAACCTCGGTGACTTGACCGCCTCTGCGCTTGACAGGATTCTTGCGTATGGCGAAGTGCTAGCCACTCAGATTTCAGCGGGATATTTGGCCGAGGAGGGGCTCAAGGGAGTCCCTCTGGCGGGTATAGAAGCGGGCATTCTCACGAACAGTGATTTCGGGAACGCTACAATCTTGGACGAATCCTACGATCTCGTCAGAAAGAGACTGGCTGGTGTTCGAATGCCAATCGTTGCAGGTTTCTTTGGGACTGACAAGACCGGGCGAATCGCCACATTAGGACGAGGGGCGAGTGACTACGTAGCCACCTTCCTGGCTGCCGCTTTACGGTGCAAGACAGTCCTCTTCAAAGATGTGGATGGAGTGCTGACGGCAGACCCAAAGATTGTGCCAAACGCAAGGCTAATTCCAAACTTGGAATATCCAATTGCAATCGAAATAGCCCGTTACGGATCAAAGGTACTTTTTGAGAAGGCCATAGTTCCAGCGATGATCGCGAAGCTTCCAATTGAGGTGAGACGCTTCGGAGGAGAGAGTAGTGGGACTCTTGTCTCGGCTGAAGGAGTAGGCGAAGCCATTTCATGCCTGAAGGGAATGTCAATCTTCCAGGTGCCAGGAACACAATCGCCGGACGAAACTGGTTCGGTTCTCAAAGCGCTTACGGAAGCTTATGCGGGTGACCGTGTTGCCGTTGCATTCGGATCTCGGAGTGGGATGTCCGTAACAACAAATGGAGATCCGAACGATATCGCTTCACGCATTGCTGGAAACGTCGGAGGAGCCAATGTCAAGGTTCGCAAGGGATTCTCGTTGGTGACGCTAGTTGGCAGACGTTTCCGTCTCTCACAAGTCTCCGTCGCCTTGCAGAATGCACACATTGAACCCGCGGCAGTCTTTGCCATGCCCTCCGGGACTGCAATGTGCGCTGTCCCGCACGAGGAAGACACCGACCCGGCGATTAGAGCAATACACGAGGAAGTGCTTGGTAGACAGGACATGTGCAGAGGCGCAGACTATCGCCAAGCGCGCTTCACTAAAATTGAAGTAGCGAGGGGAGGATTTGAACGCACGGCTGAGGGTTCTGCCCCAGTCTCCGCTCTGCGGGTCTCTCGCGGAGTTTCCGTTATGAGCCCGCCGGGATGTACCTAGCCCCTCCGATGGGACTGGCTTCCCCACCTCGCTACAATGGTCCGACCAAACCGTGGTTTATTATGCTTCTCGGCTACCCTGCCTCTGAGAACCGGGCTTCGGCATGCACGCGCACCTGCTGTATGAACAGCAACTGCACTTCCCGCAGCTCTCGTAGTCCTTGTGCCTACAGGTGCGGCATATGCAGGAGGCCATGACAACGGCGCCTCCTATCCAGTTCCTTTAATCTTGTCTAGGATGAGCCTTTCCGGGTCCTTTCCGAGGTCGGCTTCGAGTCTTCGCTTCAGCGCCCGGAGGCTTTCCACGTCGTGCCCCTTCTTTTCGAACCTCTTCACCTCCTCTTCGAAGGGCCTGACCTTGGTCCCGTCGATCATCTTGTCGGCGAAACAGACCGCGACCTGCTCCCTGGTCCTCGGGACGTAGTCAAGGTCCGGGAGCCCGAGCCTTCTTGCCTCCTCCGAAGATAGGCCTGCTCCCACGTGTCTCCTGACGATTTGGACCACCGCTTCGTCGACTCCCTCGCTCTCAAGGATCCTGGAACCGTCCAGGCCGTGCTGCACCGTCTGGACCCTGCTCCTTCCTATGTCGTGCATTAGCGCTCCTGCGATTGCAGCCTTCGAATCGATTTCCTTCCCCTGGCGCCTGAACTCCTCGACAAGGATGGCCGTGACCCTGGCGACGGTCCTGCAGTGGTTGACTATGGCCTCGTTGCTCCCGTATTTCCTGTGCAACCCCAGCGCCTCCTCCTCGGAGGGCGTCACTTCACGAGTTCCTCGTCCAGCTGCTTGATCTTCCAGCGAAGGGCTTCCTTCAGTTCGGTGTTGTCGAGCCTGTTCAGCGCACGCCCGCAGGTGGGGCACTTGAAGAAGTTCTCCATGGCGTCCTCGAAGGTCCTGGTCAGACAGGTCTCGGTCCCACAGTTGTAGAACTCGTGCATGTCTTCGTAGTCAAGCCGCTGCTTCAGCCTGCTCAACACCTTCCTGCGCTGGGTTTGGATGAAGCCATCGGTCTGGTCTCTCTGGGCCTTCCACCTGTATACGAACCACCCACGCTTCGGGTCCCGCACCCTGACTCCCGTTATCAGGCTCCGGCCGAAGAGGTCGTAGAGCGCCTTCCTGACCGTCTTGATCTTCAACCCCGTGGCTGACGCAATCTCTTCATCCGTGGCGTTCTCGTTGTTGAGCAGGGCCCGGGCCACTCTGACGTAGTCAGGCCCCCCAATCAGCCCCGCGACTTTCACAAATGTGTCCTCGTATTCTATCTTCATGTTTCTGCAACCCTCTTTCCCCTAGGCGAAGGAAAGATGCGAAGCCTACTTTTTTCGAACGTCCTCTTAAGCTCTTCTCCAGACTGGATTTCGTGAAGCACGATGGCGAGAGCGGCTATCTCGGAGTGGGGCTGAGACGTCACTGCGATGTTGTAGTCAGATTCGTGGTAGACCCTTCCTGGCACCTTGGGTCCGCCGACCACCAGCAGGAGCTTCGTGAGCCCTCTTAGCTCGCCCACCATGTCCTGAAGGGGCATCCCGTACATCGTGAGGTGGACGACGCTCCTCCCCTCTGCCTTGGAGTCTTGGATTACCTTCCTCCAGGGCACTCCCAGAATCGCCTTGAAGTCCCCGCCCCAGGTCCTGTTCACCTCATCCAGCGTCCCTATCACGTCCTTCTCCGCGTCCCCGATGAAGATCGACTCGGCTCCTAGAGCCCTCGAGACCAGGCATAGATGGGTCAGGGTCCTGTCGTCTCTGACGAACCTCTGCCCTACCCTGAGCACCCTGATGCTGGGCCTCATTCCCGCGCGCCTTCCAGGGAGGTCCGGAAGGGACCCTCGACCCTCGATGGCAGGTCATGCAGGAGCTCGGCTATCCCCTGGCCGGTCTTGGCAGAAACGAAGGTCGCTTCCCTGATGCCGGCCTGTCTCATCTTCCCTCTGAGCTCCTCGGGACTGACCAGATCTGACTTGTTCATGACCGTGAGCACCCTCGAGTCGGCGACGTCGAGCTCGGAAAGCGCCTCAAAGCAGCTACCGCAGTTCAGGGCCATCCTCTCCGCAGGGAGGCTGGCATCGACGAGGAGGAGGACGACGTTCGCCTGGGATACCTCTTCAAGAGTCGACTTGAAGGCTTCGACAAGGAAGTGGGGCAGGCGACTAATGAATCCCACCGTGTCCGTGACCAGGACGCGTCCTGCGCCGATGTCGACTCCTCTTGTGGTCGGACTAAGGGTCGTGAAGACGCCCTCATTGACCTCCTTCTCCTCTCCTGTCAGCCTGTTGAAGAGCGCCGTTTTCCCTGCACCCGTATACCCCGTGATGGCCACGGTGGGGTAGCCGGTCCTCGCGCGTCTGTACCTGAAGATTGCCCTTCTGTCGCCCACTTCCCTGACCTTCTTCCTCAGGGTGGCCGCCCGCTTCTTCATCATCCTCACGTAGACGTCCACGTCATACTTCCCGAGCCCGAAGAAACCGGGTTGTTCGCCGGCTTTCGCCATCCTGACCTTGTCCCTCGCCTTCGGTAACTCGTAGGCCAGCTCGGCCAGCTCGACCTGCAGCTTCGCTTCGGCAGTGGTCGCCCTCATCGCGAAGATCTCCAGTATCAGCTTCTCCCTGTCCTCTACCTCCACCTTGCAGAGCTTCGCCAGATTGTAGGACTGGGAAGCGGAGAGCTGCGAGTCGAAGATCACCTTCTCCGCCTTCGTATCCCTGACCAACTCCGCAGTCTTCTCCGCTTTGCCCTCACCCACTCCGTATCTCGCCCTCGATAGGTACCTCTGGGTCAGCGAGCCCACCACCTCGTAGCCGGCGGCCTTCGCAAGGGCGTTGGCCTCTTCTGATTCGTATGCCTCAGGGTAGTGAATCAGAATCGCTCTGGTCATGCAGACTTCCCGCCCTCTCCCCCCGAGGGCGCCGTATAACTGTCCGAGTCCCAGCCAGCCCAAGGGAGCAGGAGGCCCAAGCCAGTCTGGGAGTCGCCCGAGCCATTCCTTTTATCGCCCATTCCGACCTGCCGCCATCGTGCAGAGGCTTGACGAGCGCCGCAGGCTCTCGATGATGATTGACTACGTCTTCGGCAAGGGGGTGTCGCGAGCTCTTCCGAAACAGGATCTGCGTCTCGTCTATTCTCGGAAGTCCGGCAGGGTGAAACTGGTGTTTCATGGGGAGCTGCTCTTCGCGACGGTTAAACCGAACGGGGCCATGGCCCTTTCGCTTTACGGGGCAGAGCTACTCCTAAGGAGCCCGAAGTTCCGGGAGAACTGCGTGACTGTCGCGAACGAGACGGCCGGCTTCGTCCATGGCGGGAGGTCGGTCTTCTGCAAGTTCGTGACCTCAGCCGGGAGGAACATCCTGCCGAGGAGCGAGGTCGTCATACTGGACTCCAGGGGCAACGTACTGGGTGTGGGCATGGCTGTCATGAATGGGAAGTTCATGAAACAGTTTAAGTCGGGGGCCGCGGTGAAGATCAGAGCGGGTCGAGAAAGATGAAGATGGACAACAGGAACGCCAGGCGGATGATGGAGCGGATGGGCATCGACATGAAGGAGATTCCAAACGTCCAGGAGGTAGTGATACGGACCGCCGACAGAGAGATGCACATCAAGAACCCGTCAGTCTCTGAGGTGAATGCTCAGGGAAACAGAGTCTTCCAGGTCGCAGGCGACGTGGAGGAAGTCGAGGTCGAGAAAGAGATCTTCGACGAGGAGGACATCCTGCTGGTCCAGCAACAGACGGGAGCGAGCAGGGAGAAGGCCGTCACAGCCCTCGAGGAGTCAGACGGAGAGGTCGCCAGGGCGATCCTGAAGCTGACCTAGGCCTCCAGAGCCGAACCTCTCGCTGACAGGTCGAGTTGTGCACACCTGGCGCCTGCTCAACACTTTAACTCTCTTCCTCAATTGGGGGTGCGTTGAAGCAGGAACAGAATCCGAAACGGGGGACAAAACCGATGAGCCTCCTCACTCTCGCCGAGCTGGACCCAGGTGCGATGGACCTAATCCTTTCCCTTTCCCTGAAGTTGAAGGCGGCGAGAGGAGTGTCGAAGGCACGTCCGCTCCTGGGAAAGACCGTGGCGCTACTTTTCGAGAAGCCCAGCACTCGGACGAGGGTCAGCTTCCAGGTCGCCGTCAGCGAGCTCGGGGGGAGCTCAATCAGCCTTGGTTCTAGTGAGATTCAGCTCGGACGGGGAGAGACCATCGAGGACACGGCCCGCGTCCTGTCAAGATACGTCCACGTGATCATGGCCAGGGTCAACGGGCATTCGGAGGTCGAGCGCCTCGCCACATCTTCTGATGTGCCGGTGATCAACGGGCTAAGCGACCTCTACCACCCGGTGCAGATCCTCGCCGACCTCGTCACCTTGCGGGAGAGAAAGGGCAGACTCAAGGGGCTGAAGGTCGCCTGGGTCGGAGACGGGGACAACGTCTGCAATTCATGGCTAATCGGCGCCGCGACCACAGGGATCCGGTTCTCGGCAGCCACTCCGCCCGGTTACGCTCCGGATAAGAGGGCTGTCAGTCTCGCGAAGTCGATTGCGAAGGGGACCGGTGCATCCCTACACCTCCTCGAGGACCCAAAGGAGGCAGTCCGCGGATCGGACTGCGTGATTACCGACACATTCGTGTCCATGGGATTTGACAAGGAAAGGGAAGAGAGGGTCAGGGTCTTCCTGCCCAGGTACAGGGTCGACCGACACATGATGGCGTTGGCTCAGAACGACGCTATCTTCCAGCATTGTCTTCCGGCCCACAGAGGCGAAGAAGTGACCGACGAGGTCATTGACGGGCCGAACTCTGCAGTCTGGGACGAGGCGGAGAACCGCCTGCACACGACAAAGGCTCTGCTTTGCTACCTCATACTCCGGCGGCCCGAGCTCCAGAAACTGCCCTGAACGGCGCTGCGTCGGCGGGCGCTCTAGCGACGATTTACCCTATGTTCACCTGTCTCCGGGCGAGTTGGTGCAGAAGCCCACCATGCACGAGTTTCCCCTGAAAATTGAATCAAAAGTCCACAGCGCTAATATTGCACAACAAGGACAGGGAATATGGATTGGCTCGCCTCTCCTCGGCGGTGACCCGAGACCGGCATGACTACCTGGATTGCCTGGAGGCAGAATATGGCATTCGCATAGAGGCTCGCGACCTGAGCGGGAGCCTTCATGAGAACGTGGGCCTCTATCAAGCGGAATTCGACGCCGTCGTGTTAGACTTCTACGATGTCGTGGATGGTATTGAGAGGATAGCGTTTGAGGCCTGCGATGCGATCGAGGAGAGAAACGCCGCCGATGCGGACGAAAGTGTGGAGGAGCTGCTGAAGGAAGCGAGGGGTAGGATACGCCAGGAGGGCGGAAAGCTCACTCGGAGATTGAATTCTTTGAATCTGCGTTTCACCAGGTGTCCACGGCACTTCAGACCACGGGCTTTTTGATGTCGCGCGCTGAGGGGTTAAATCAGATGATAGGGAGGGTGAATAATACGATAAGGGATAGGGTGAGGACCTTCCGAGACATGAACAGTGACGCGCGCGTTAACAGAGCCCCCCGCCGGCTCTGGTGCGACTCCGAGTCTTCAGCTCGAGGTGGTGCAACTCAGGACATGAATCTAATCTCTGTATGACCCTTTCGCCGTCACGGGTTCCGGTAGATGTCCCAGCCATTCACCTCTGACGACATCTTGGACCATCTTGCCTTTATCGAGCACAACGGCGCCATTCACTATCACGTACTCGATTCCTTCCGAAGGAAGAGAAGGCTCTTCGTAGGTCGCATTGTCTCGCACGACCCTTGAATCAAAAATGGTAATGTCTGCGTCGGCTCCCACCTGTAATCTTCCCTTCCTTGCCATTGCTGGTATAGCCGATTCCATACCAACGGCAGGCATGAAAGTGATTTTTCTGACCGCGTCCATCAACGAAATCATCTTCTTCTCTCGTACATAGCGTCCCAAGAGTCTCGAAAAGGTGGCAGAGCTTCTTGGATGCCCGCGCCCCTCAACGAGACCTCTTCCATCGCTTGCAATGATTCCGAGAGGGCTTCTCAGGGCTGCCTCTATCTCTTCCTCGCGGATGAATTCAGATTGGACGAGAGTGTCTTTGCCCGTTTCTCGAAGCTGTTCAAATCGCTCCTTCGTTAACCTCTCCTGTGTGCTCGCTACGTAGAGGTCTTCGTAGGTTATCCCGCCGAACCTCTCCTGCCAGCCTTCGTCGTAGAGCGCAGACTGAAGGTTTGTCTCGTTTCTCGTCCACAAGTGAAAGTCGAAGCCAACATCGACCCCATGTTTTGCGGCTCCTTCGATGAGTGCGATGCACATTGCAGCAGACCCAACTGTTGATGATGTGAGATGCACCAACTGGGCTCTCGCTCCCGTCGCGGCAGCAAGCGCAATGACCTCCTCGACTGCAAGGCTCATTGTGTGCGGAGGAATATTCCCCTTGAATCTGGAGTGTACGTGGCAAGGAACGCTAAAGTCGGAAGCGGTCTGGAAGAGTGCGAGGATTTCTTCGTGCGACGCGCCAGGCGTGTAATTTATTCCAAAACCTATTCCAACTGCCCCATCCCTGATTGCCTGACCCGCCAAGTGCCTCATCTTGTCGATTTGGTCTGTGCTTGCTGGCACATAGCGGTCGTTAGCTCCCGAAGCCCTCCTAAGGTCTGCGTGACCGACCGCCCTCGCGTAGTTTACAAGAGGACCGATTGACTCCATATTCCTTCTGTATCCCGCGACATCGATTGGGCCCCCGTGCATACCTATGCAGGTTGTAACGCCGTCTGTAATCTTGTTTAGATGTGCTTCCCGAACAGGAAGGACGGAGCTGAGAATGTCAATGAAGCCTGGTGTAACAACAAGGTTCTCTGCATTGATTTCGACTCTTCCGTGGATTTTCTCTTTCGTTATTGCCACAATCTGCTTTCCAATCACTCCGACGTTGGCTACAACTTGAGTGTTGGAAGCAGGGTCAATGACTAAACCATTCATGATAGCAAGGTCATCAGCTTCTCTCAGCTTCATAGGCTAAGAGAACTCGCTTCGGTGGGATTCAAGGAATGTCCCCATTGCCAATTTGCTATTATCGTCTCCCTTAACCTTGATTCCTGCCAAGTCTGCGGGAGTCTTCTCGATTCAATGTCGCTTGCTTGATTAGCCCCTTCCACCTGATTCCCTCGAGTCCCAAGTCAAGTCCCGCGACCTGCGCCGGCGTCCTTCCATCAAGGCCCATGTGCGGGCGAATGAAGTTGTAGTTGATTCTGATTCCATCCGCCATGATTTGCGCCGACTTGTCGTTGTCCATGCCTCTGAATGTCTTCTCCCTGTCCCTCACCGTGTTGTTCACCCTCTCGACCATCTGGTTCAACCCTTCGTCTCTCTGACCCACTGACCGCACGTTCTCGCGCGCGCTCGCGCTAGTTGCACTACCCCAACCCAAAGCCCCGTCAACGCACCAGAGCCCCCCCGCCTAAGACTTTATTACGCAAACCCAAGCCAGACGAAAAAGCGATTCCGTTGAGCTCTCCCGTCGAGACGACCGTCAAAGCTCTCATCGAATTCGAATCTGAACTCGACAGGATGAAAGCCGAAGCCCTTGAAACCAAGAAGAAGATGATCAGAGAGGCCAAGGGCTTGGCTGAATCAGCGAGCAACAGCGCCATCACGAAAGCGCAGCAGGAGGCGTTGGAGACGCTGGCCCTGGCAAGGGCCGAGGCCGAGGTCGAGGCTAAGTCGATTAGGAAGAAGGGAGAATCTGCATTGAAGAGCTTCGAAACGTCGATCTCTAGGAGAAAGGCGAAAGCCACCCAAGGAGTCGTAGGTCGTCTTCTGGGCGAGACTCGATGAGAGTAGTGGCCGTGGGTGGGAAGGCCTTCGTGACCGGTTTCGCACTCTCCGGCGTACGCGGCGAATACGTCTCCTCTCCTGACGAGGCGCTCGGGAGGATTGAGAGTCTGGTGAAAGACCCCCAGGTGGGTCTCATAGTGGTTAGCGACGAGATAGCGAAGCCCCTGGTCGCACAGCTGACCGCTCTAAGGGCGCAGAGGGCGACCCCGCTGATCTATGAAGTCCCCGGGCCGGGGAGCATGAAGGAGAAGGTGGATTACCGCGCGATGCTCAGGAGAATACTGGGGGTCTGATCGAGATGAGCAAGGCCGCTGCCAACACTCTCGAGAAGGTCTCCGAGGAGTTCGAGATCGAACTGCTGGCCGAGCTCCAAGAGGGAAGGGAGCAAGCTCTTTCGATCGTGGAGTCGCGCAGAAGGGAGGCGAGGCTCGCAGCGGCGAAGATCCTGGGGACGAGCTTCAAGCAGGCAGAGTCGCTCAAGAGGCAGATAGCCGGGGCGGCGGAGCTTGAGGTGCGGAACGGCCATCTGAAGACCATGGAGAAGGCCGTCGTCGAAGTCTTCGACGCTGCGGTCAAGGAACTTCAGGAAGGGCCGGGCTCGCGCTACGAAAAGTCACTGGCACACCTCGTCAGAGAAGGGATGGAGGCGATCGGCCCGAAGGGCAGAGTCTACTGTAACTCCAGGGATCGGAGGGCGGTCTCGGCCGCCATCAACAAGCTAGGAGGTGGCCAGCCAGAGCTTGTCCTCGAGGAGGAGAGCATCGACACCATCGGAGGCGTCGTCATGTCGACCATGGACGGGTCTGTGAGATTCGACAACACCTTCGAGGCCAGGCTCGAAAGAATGAAACCGACTCTCAGAATGGAAGTCTCAGAGGCTCTCAATGGCGACTAAAGGTCGACAGCGCGCTGCCTGAGGCCGCCCGTCCCACGACCATTGCATGACGCCAGCCCTTCACGTCGCCCAAGAATTATAAGCTCGAATCCTAGGAGAGCCGAAGAGAATTCATTGGCGGTCAAGGGAAGGATCGAGTGGATCTCTGGACCGGCTGTCAAAGCTTCAGGGATGTCCGCTGCCAAGATGTATGAAGTAACACAGGTCGGAGAGGAGAAGCTCATCGGGGAGGTGATCAAGTTGACCGGGGACATCGGCTTCGTCCAGGTCTACGAGTCGACAGGCGGTCTCCGTCCAGGCGAGCCGGTCCTTGGCACCGGGCAGCCTCTATCAACCACCCTGGGACCCGGGATGATCGGAACGATCTATGACGGTCTTCAGAGACCGCTCGACTTGATCGCAAAGAAGGCGGGCGCTTTCATCACAAGAGGAGTGTCGGCCAACTCGATACCATTTGACAAGGAATGGGGGTTCACTCCTTCCGTGAAGAATGGGGACGAGATTGAAGGCGGAAGTGTCCTTGGGAGCGTCCAGGAGACACCGCTAATCGAGCATAAGATCTTGGTTCCCCCTACCACACCGAAGGCGAAGGTCAAGGACATCGTGAAGGCCGGAAACTACAAGATTGACGAAGATTTGGTCGTGGCCGAAGACAAGACTGGCAAGAAGCACGAACTAATGATGTATCACAGGTGGCCAGTGAGGACCCCGAGGCCCATCCGCGAGAGGCTCGATCCAGAAATACCGCTCATTACCGGCCAGAGGGTCCTCGACTCCCTCTTCCCCATGGCCAAGGGAGGCACAGGGGCGATACCAGGAGCGTTCGGGACCGGTAAGACCGTGGCGCTCCACTCGGTGGCGAAGTGGGCTGACGCCAAGGTCGTCTTCCATATAGGCTGCGGAGAACGGGGGAACGAGATGACCGAGGTGCTGGTCGAATTCCCGGAACTGATCGATCCCCAGAGCGGCAGGCCGCTAATGGAGCGGACGATTCTCATCGCCAACGTCAGCAACATGCCCGTCGCAGCCAGGGAAGCAAGCATCTACACTGGGGTCACCATGGCCGAGTACTACCGGGACATGGGCTACGACACCGTCTTGGTCGCCGACTCGACCAGCAGGTGGGCCGAGGCGCTCCGCGAGATCAGCGGAAGGCTAGAGGAGATGCCCGCCGAGGAGGGTTACCCCTCCTACCTCGCTTCCAGGCTCGCCGAATTCTATGAGAGGGCAGGAAGGGTCGATCTCCTGGGTAAGCCTTCAAGGACAGGCTCGATTACGCTAGTTGGTGCCGTCTCTCCAGCAGGTGGTGACTTCACCGAGCCGGTCACGTCTCAGACAATCAGGTTCGTCAAGACCTTCTGGTCTCTCGACGCGAGACTCGCGTATTCGAGGCACTACCCGTCCATCAACTGGATGAACTCCTACTCGGGGTACGTCGAGTCTGTAAGCAAATGGTGGAAGGAGAGAATCGACAAGGATTGGCTCTCGGTGAGAGCCGACGCCTACGCCATCCTCCAGCGCGAGGACGCACTCAAGGAGATCGTGCGGCTCCTCGGCCCTGAGGCCCTGCCCGACGAGGAGAAGCTTATTCTCGACGCCGCGAGGATGATCCAAATCGGGTTTCTACAGCAGAACGCGTACGATGACGTCGACACCTACTGCAGCCCGCAGAAGCAGTTCAGGATGATGAAGATGTTCGTGCAGTATTACCAGGAAGCGCTGAAGGCGCTGAGGAGCGGTGTCCCGCTGGCCAGGATAAGGGGGATGCAGGTGATTGCCCCGATGCTTAGAGCCAAGTTCGCGATAACGAGTGAAGACCTCAGCAAGCTCGAGTCGCTCGCGCAACAGATGCTCGGGGAGTTCAATAGCCTGTCGGAACCTACGGAGGCGAAAGTAGCATGAGCAAATCGTCCTCGGGCCTAGAATACAGCAAGGTGGCCGAGATCAGGGGACCCCTTCTCGTGGTTGACGGCGTCGACAAGGCCGCTTTCGACGAGCTGGTTGAAATAGAAGATAGCGAGGGCACGCTGAGGCTGGCGAGGGTTCTGGAGACGGGCTTTGGCAAGGCCGTCGTCCAGGTCTTCGAGGGTACCTCCGGCCTCTCCATCAGCGGGACAAAGGCTCGATTCTTGGGCCACACCATGCAGCTCCCAGTCTCTGACCAGCTCCTCGGAAGGGTCTTCGACGGGCTTGGCAGGCCTCTTGACGGGCTTCCCGAGCCTGTCGCCAAGCGCTTCCGCGACATCAACGGCGCGCCGATCAACCCCGAAAGGAGAGAGTTCCCAACCGACCTCATTCGGACGGGCGTTTCGGTCATAGATGGAATGCTGACCCTGGTCAGGGGCCAGAAGCTGCCAATCTTCTCGGGTGCGGGCATGCCTCACAATATGCTGGCCGCTCAAATTGCAAGGCAGGCGACCGTGGCCGGGGAAGGCGAAGAGTTCGCCGTCGTCTTTGCCGCAGTGGGCGTCTCGAGCAGCGACGCTACTTTCTTCCAGCGCACGCTCTCGGAGTCCGGCGCGATCAAGAGGAGCATCCTGTACCAGAACCTCGCGGACGACCCGGCCGTCGAGAGGATCATCACTCCACGTGTCGCCCTCACGGCGGCAGAATACCTGGCCTTCGAGTTGGACATGCACGTCCTCGTGATAATCACCGACATCACGAACTATTGTGAAGCGCTCAGAGAAATCTCAGCGGCAAGGGAGGAGGTCCCCGGCAGGAAGGGCTTCCCGGGATACCTCTACACAGACCTCGCGACCATCTATGAACGGGCCGGCAGGATCAAGGGCAAGAAGGGAAGCATCACCCAGATGCCCATCCTCTCGATGCCCAACGACGACGTGACTCATCCAATTCCCGACCTTACTGGCTACATTACCGAGGGCCAGGTGTTCCTCGGAAGAGATCTCTTCAGGAAGGGCCTCTACCCGCCGGTGTACATGCTCTCAAGTCTCAGCAGACTCATGGGTCCAGCGCTGGGCCAGGTCATCAAGCGGGGCAAAGCCCCGGCCGACCTCCACCAAGTGGGCAACCAGCTTTACAATGCCTACGCAAGATCGGTTGAGTTGCGCGCTCTGGCGGAGATCGTAGGGAGGTCAGGCCTTACGGACTCGGACCTGAGATACCTCGCATTCGGCGACGCGTTCGAACAGAAGTACCTCAATCAGGGTTACGACGAGAACCGGAGTTTCGGGGATACGCTGAAGATCGCCTGGGAGACACTCTCGATTCTCCCGCAAAGCGAGCTCACCAACATCAAGGAGGAGTTCATCCAGGAGTTCTACCTCACGACCAAGCCGGCTGGATAGAGATGTCCGTAGCTTCAGGCTCCAACGTCCTTCCCACGAAGATCGAGCTGATCAGCACCCGTAGGAGGCTCCTGACAGCAGCCAGGGTGAAGAAAGTTCTTGACGACAAGCGGGAAGTCCTCCTGAAGCGCCTCGACGAAATGATTCAGCAGGCGGCGGCATCACGCGATGAGATTTCGCAGCCCCTCTCGGACGCCTACCTCGCGCTCTACGATGCATATCTCAAGCTAGGTCCCCTTAGGCTAGAGGGGATTGCCGCGAATACACCGCCCATGGTAGAGGCCGAAATAACTGTCAACCGGATTGTCGGCGTGGACGTGCCTTCCGTCAAGCTTTCCAAGAACGAGGTCGGAATGACCTACGGCTTCGCAGACACCAGCGTGGCCGTCGACAGGGCGTCCAGACAAGTGAGGAATGCCCTCCCCTCCATCTTCAGGGCCGCGGAGTTCGAGAACGCCATATTCAGGCTCGCGAAGGAGCTCGAGAAGACGCAGCGCCTCTTGAACGCACTCGAATACATGATAATCCCGCGGTATGAGGACTCCATACGCTACATCCAGCAGACACTCGAAGAGAGAGAGAGGGAGGAATTCACTAGGCTAAAGCATGTAAAGAAGGTCCTGGAGAGGAAGGCCGCAGAATGACCGAAGACACGGTCGACGAGCCCTTCAACGCTGCGGCCGACAAAGTTGAGGCCACATACCAGCAGGCCGTGGCCGATCTCAAATCCAGGCTCGAGAAGGCGAGGTCAGCGGCCCTTAAGAAGGTCAGCTCCTGACTCGTTCCGTCCAGGCAACGACTGACTTTATCACTCTGAACACCACCGCCATCCCCGCCATAAACCCGGCCGTCGAGAACGCAATGGCCAGGACGCTCCTCGAGTACCCTGCAGCTCCCCCAACGTAGTAACCCAGATAGACACCCAAGAGAACCAGCGGAGTGATCACCAAGGCGGTTGCGAGCACCACGACCAGGAGCGCCCTCCTTCTCCTGGCTTGACTCAATGACGGTCTGCGCTCCAGGAGCTGCAATAATCGTTTGGGAGGGCCGGGTCGACCCGGCCCGATGTCCCTACTCGCACTTGCTGTAGCCGCAGTTGGTGCACTTGTAGCAACCGTTTTCGAAGATCAGGTCGCTCTCGCGGCAGTCGGGGCACGTCGTACCCTGCGTAACCCGTCTGGGGATGGCCGGCTGCAGGGGGACCTCAGACTCCTTCACAACATGGTTGAGGGTCAAGAGCTCTAGGGCCTTGGCTATGGCATCGGGGATGGAGAGTAGTTGGATTCCTTCGTCCCATGAGACATACTTGCCCTTGATTCCCTTTAGGGTGGATATTGCGCTCTTGACGTCTCCTCCGTGCTGCAAGTAGAGACTAATCAGCCTCCCTATGGCTTCGGCGTCGGCCTTCTCGTCCCCTCCTGACTTTCCTAGAGTCACGAAGACCTCCTTCAGTTCGCCGTCAACTAGGTTGGCCGTGAGGTAAAGACCTCCGTGTGGAAGCTTGAGCTTGAGGGTCCTGCCTTCCATCATTCTCGGCCTTTCAAAGGTTATCTTTGGCTGCTCGGCTTTCTTGGCCACCTTTGTCGTCTCCAGAATCCCTTCCCTGCTCCCCTCCCTGTAGACCGTGATGCCCTTGCATCCCATCCTCCAGGCGAGGAGATAGACCTTCTCGACCTCGTCGGGGGTTATCTCCTGAGGCAGGTTGACCGTGCTGGAGATGGCCGTATCGATGTGCTTCTGAATGGTGGCCTGCATCCTCACCCTCATCTCGGGCCTGATCTGGTGCGACGTGACGAAATAGTTTGGCAGCTGTCCTTCCTCCCTGGCCCCTGTTTGAGCCATGTACTCCTTGACGAGCGGGTGGAAGACCTTGAACTCGCCTTCACTGAGCGACTTGCTCCTTCTCGTGTAGGCGAGAGCGAAGACCGGCTCCACTCCGCTGGAGCAGCCCGCGAGAATCGAGCCCGAGCCCACTGGCGGGATCGTCGTTATTGCGGCGTTCCTGATGCCCTGGGTCCGTATCTTCTCTTTGACCTTCTCGTCCAGTCTCGAGATGAAAGGCTGAGCCAGGTGGCTCTCGGCCTCGAAGGCCGGGAAGGAGCCCTTTTCCTTGGCTAGATCGGTCGAGTAGTCATAGATCAGGTTCTTGATCCTCTCGAACAGATGGTCCACGAATCCGATGGTCGAGTCCTCGTCGTACTTCAGGCCGAGCTTGATCAGCATGTCGGCCAGCCCGGTGATGCCTACCCCTATCCTCCTGCTGCGAAGAGATGCGTCCTTCTGCTGGTGGAGCGGGTGTCTTTCGGCATTGTAGTCTAGGACGTTGTCCAGGAACCTGACGGCGAACTGGGTCGCCTTCGTGAGCGATTCCCAGTCTATGCTGGCTTGTTCCGTGAAAGGCTCCTGGATGAAGGCGCTGAGGTTGACGGAGCCCAGGCAGCAGCACCCGTAACTCTCCAGCGTCTGTTCGCTGCAGGGGTTGACCCCCTGCACCTCCATGCCTCCGTACTCGGTGGTCGACTCCCTCTTTATGGTGTCCCAGAAGAGAACCCCGGGTTCAGCCGACTCCCAGGCGCCCTTGATGAGCGACTTCCAGACATCCCTGGCTCTGACCGTCCGATTGACCTCGACCTTCTCGTTCTTGAAGTGGAGCAGGAAGTCCCCGTCTGTCTCTACAGCTCTCATGAAGTCGTCGGTGATCTTCACCGAGATGTTGGCATAGTTCACCTTCTTCAGATCCCGTTTGACCTTGATGAAGTCCATCACGTCAGGATGGTCGACTCTTATCGTGATCATCAGGGCGCCCCTCCTTCCTGCCTGGCCGATTGTCCCTGTCGTGGTCGATAGGAGTTCCATGAACGAGACCGAACCAGAACTGTAGATTGCCGAATTGTTGACCGGGGCTCCTCTGGGTCTCAGGACCGAGATGTCTGTGCCGACTCCCCCTCCGAAGCTGTAGGTCCTGGCGGCCTCCTTGCACCAGTCGAATATCGCTTCAATCGAATCCTCCTTTATCCTGAAGAAGTAGCAGTTCAGAAGCGTAGACTTCCTCGTCTGCCCTGCCCCGAAGAGAATCCTCCCTCCCGGTATGAACCTGTAGTCCTGGAGCAGCCACTGGAACTTCGCGGTCCACTCCTTCCTCTTCTCCTCGTCTCGCTCTGGCGAGGCCAATTCCTTCGCCACCCTGCGCCACAGATCGTCCGGAACCTTCTCGACCTGTTTTCCATACTGGTCTCTCAATGCATACTTTTCATAGAACACCCTGGCGCGCAGTTCATCTCCTCCGAACGCTGCGAGGGTCTCCGATGGAATCTTCACTTCTTGGTTCTGCTCTCCGGTATTCGGAGAGTCGCGTGGTTCTTCGACTATTGACGTCATAACCTTGTTCCTAACCCCATTTCGCACGATATATATCTCACCATTGGCTGACTCGCGGTTGACAACTGCGCGAGGCCCGAGATTGGCGCGCGACGAGATGAAGCGATCCACGGTGGAATCTTTTTGACAGGATGCCAACTTTGTTGGCTTGGCTAGAAAGCTGTGGAGTATTGGGTCGTTGCCACCGACTTGCATCTCCTGCAACGCGTCGCATACTGAGGCAGCTTGGCACCGCAGTTCTTGCAGACTGAGATTGTCCGGTCGACCTTGAAGTAAGGCAGCTTCGGCGTCGCGTTTAGGATCAGGTTGTAGATGCTCCTGACGTCTTCCGCGTTGCCGTCGAGGGTTACAGAGAGCCCGCCGCGGAGTCCTGTCGCTAGCTTTGTCATGTAGTCCATTCTTTCAGGGTTCTCCAGGTCTGCCAAGACCAGCCTTGGCGCCTGAGTGTATGCACCCTTCTGCAGTGGCTGGATGTTCGCTTTGCCGTATTTCTCGGAGTCGAGAGCTGCCAGCCTGAGCGCGCCGTCGAGTTCAAGCATCGCAACGCCCAGCCTGTCTATTCTGGTAGACTTGTCGTTGGCAACCTGGCCTGCCGTCTCCACTATCTTCTCGGCCAGTTCGGATCGCGAACCCATGGTCGGGTCCCTGATCAGGCTGGCCAATGTCTCGTCAAGGCCCACGAGGTTCATGATTAGCGGCATACTGTCGGCCGTGACCGAGTCCGATCCAGCCGCGAGGGAGGGCAGAAGGCCGCGTTTCAGGGTCCTCTCGATAAGCCTCCTTCTCGTGGCGAGCGCTTCGGAGGCGACCCCAATCAGCAGAGCCAGCTTCGCCCTGAAGTAGGTCTCGTCCTGGTTGGAGTCGTATGCCAGCCTGGGCAGGTTGAGGCTCAGCCCGTGGAGAAGGCTCACGTTGTCTGCCTGCGACTCCTGCGGGAGCACGTTCGCGTTGAGACCCAGGAAGCTCCGCCTTTGGTCCGACGAAAAGAATGCGATCCTGCCACCGTAGAAAATGATGGAAGCGGCGTCTTTGAGCGTCTTTGTCTCGTCGACTCTGTTCGGCTTAGCCAGCAGCAGCCTGATGTCGGGCCGGGGTGTCTCCGCCACAAAGCTCCGGTACGCCCCGAGCACAGCATCGAGCGTCCTGTCAAGCACGTCTCTGCCCATGTCGTCGTGCCGGTAGGGGTTCAGCTCAAGGCTGATTGCAGGACGGTCGGCTCCGGCTATGGGGGAGCTCACGGCTTCGAAGAATCTCAGGAAGAGCAATTCCATGTCTCTCTTCCCACGCGACTTGCAGAAAGGAGCTAGGTACTGCAGGAAGTTCCTGAACGTGACTTCGTCAGATGCCTCCTTGCAGAGCATCGATGCCATGTTCAGCACGATGTTGAGGGCTCTCTCTCCGTTTTCGGGGCTCGGAATCATCGATGTGTTGAGGATTCGTCCGCGCGGATTGATCCCACCACTCCTCACCGACAGCAGGTCGATCAAGACGGTGTCGGGGGTCAACCCCCAGGTCCCGGCGTTGGAGATGTGGATGTCGCCAGACAGGTGGGCGTCGGCGACGTCCCTGGGGAGTTGTTCCAGCAAGAGGTACTCCGAGAAGACTTGCCTCCCGGTCTGATGCACGAGCGATTCTACGTTGCCTCCGTCGTCCCCTGCCTTTCCCAGTAGCTGGGTCACGTCATAGATCGGCATGCCGAGTCTCGTCAGTTTGTGCCTGTACTCCTCCATGCTGTGCTCCACCAGAAGTGCGTTCACTATCTCTCTGATCAGAGGCGCGGTCAGGTACTGCGTCTGGAACTTGTAGAGCCTCGACTCCGTCTCACTGGTTATCTTTTGGGCCAGTTCGACCGGCATCCCTGCCTCTTTCACGAGAGACTGCAGGATCTTGTTCGCGTTGAACTCTTCCATCGTCTGGTGAGATGTTCTCACGTACAGCTTCCCACTTTCAACGAGCGACTGTTCCTCGATTTGACGGGTCAGATTCAGCACCAGTCTCCCTAGGTTGGTCACGGTGTACTTCCTTTCTTGCCTATTGAGCTGAATCAACAACTGCTTGACCAACTTCCTTAGGTGGTACGCAAACTTCCCTGATTCCTTCTTTGACTTAAAGCCGGCTAGAGTCTTCAGCGCACTGTAAGTCAAGGGGCCCTTGATGTTGAGGATCCTCAGTATTTCCAGCCTCTGGGGAGATGCAATCACGCTGTAAATCGTCTTGACCCTTCGAGGAGCTGCCTGCAAGTCTACTCGTGAGGTCGATGTCAATTGTATATCAAGGTATTGTGACCAATAGTCAAAACGAATTCGCTTTTGCTGGCAGGGTGCCAGTGTCGCCCCGAAGAGTCAGACTCGGCCGAGAAGACTTCTTCCGATTCCTGCTGCTGAAGAGCAGATCCCGCGCCTGCTTATCCTCTCTTTGCCCTCTCGATCTCTCCTTCATTTTCATATTGCCGTCTCTTCCCAAGATATTCACTCTAACATAGACGATTCAGCTTTGGCCGTTCTTCAACTAGGGCGTTTGTTCGGCGTCAACTTCTCTAACTCTTGAGCGTACTCTCGGTAAGCCCTCACAAGCCTGTCGCTGAGGTCAGGGAACTTCGTGAGGGTCGCAAACCATCTGACTTGTTCCCCCACCCCCTTGGTCGCCGCGTTGGTTCGGAGGTATGTGAGGGCTTCCTCATATTCTATCTCGTAAACCTTCAGTCTCGCCTTCAGTTCGCCGGTCTGGCCTGGGTTGGACATCGAGCTCTCATCACCTTGCATTCTAGATTAGATATCTGCATGTTCTGACCCTCGTCGAGATCTGACAGTGTTGGATGGTGGCTGTAGGGTGCGAACTTGAATGGCCTACGATTGTGTGGAGCCAAGCCCGCTCTTCTTGAACAACAAGTTCATCCCCGATTGGAGAATGTAGCCAAACTCATTCTGCTTGAAGTCTGGTAAGGCAAGATGGAACAATCTTGAGACTCCTCCTCTCACATCATAGAATCTTGCCTTTTCTCCTTCAGGTCCTGTTCCTACTCCGCATGTTGGGAGTGGGGTCGCCCGGATTTGAACCGGGGATCTTCAGCGCCCAAGGCTGAAAGCCTAGACCAGACTAGCCGACGACCCCACGAATTTGGCATCATCTCTTGCCTTAGTTATGGGTTCTGCGTGGGCCGATGGCCTTGCCTTTGAGACAAAACTGTTGCCCATGACGAAGAACCTCCACCTGAGCTCAACCCCATGACGTATCCCCACCCTTGAGCTCGAGCCAATTCCATTCACCTTTTTCCCTTCTTCCACGAAGAGCCTGTCAGATGCCACTACGTCCTCCCCATTCAGGGCAGAGTCTATCTCGAGTGCCTGAGTCAGCTTCCCAGGGCCGTCTGTCGCATGTTCAGCCGCAATGCCGCCCCTGTTCTTCGTCATCCTATCCACGCCCTCCATCGGTTCTACCGCCCTAATCAGAACGGCCCCGGCACTCCCCGGAGGTTCCGTGGTCAGGTTGAGACACCAGTGAAATCCATAGGAGAAGTACACATAGGCATGTCCTGCCTCGCCAAACATGACAGCATTTCGTTTCGTCCTGCCACCGGAGGCGTGGCTGGCAGGGTCTCTGGACCCGCGGTACGCCTCGGTCTCTACAATCATCCCTGAGAGTCTTTCGCCGTCTATTACCCTGACAAGAACGGTTCCCAGAAGGCTTCGTGCTACATTCGGCGTGTATCCTTCGAAGAAGCACCGGGTGAGCCTCGCCATCTCTTCCTCTGGCACACCTCTCCATCATCAGGTTACTGAAGTTGGCGCCCAAGAACGCGATTCTGTCGCAGGAGGAATCACCTCCGTTCCTGGCGATTCTTCTTCTTAATTAGGCGGCGTTGTTTCGTGGTGCTCGATGCGGGTCGTCGCAGACCTCCAGTTGCACTCGAAGTACGCGCTGGCCACGAGCAAGGACATGGATCTCGAACACATGGCGGAAGGAGCCAAAGCCAAGGGCCTTAATCTGCTGGGAACTGGAGACTTCACACATCCCGTCTGGTTCGCCGAGCTAAAAGAGAAGCTGGAGCCCATCCCTGGCACAGGCCTATTCTCCTACAGAGGCATTGCCTGGATGCTGGCCGGGGAGGTCAGTACAGTATACGAGCAGGAGGGGAAGACACGGAAGGTCCATCACCTCATCTACGCTCCAGATATCGAGGTCGTGGCTCAAATCAACGAAGCCCTCTCTAAGGGCGCAAACTTGAGCTCGGACGGCAGACCCGTCCTGAAGGGGATTGACTCTGCAGAGCTGGTGGAGCTGGTGACTTCGACATCCAGCGATGTCTTCGTGATTCCGGCGCACTGTTGGACACCCTGGTTCGGCATCTTCGGGAGCAGATCGGGGTTCGACTCTCTTCAAGAGTGTTACAAGGACCAGGTGGGAAAGATCTTCGCCATCGAAACGGGGCTGTCGTCAGATCCCCAGATGAACTGGAGACTCTCTTCGCTCGATGAGATTGCACTGGTTTCAAACTCTGACGCGCACTCCCCCAATCCTTGGCGTCTCGGAAGAGAGGCGAACGTCTTCGAGTTAGAGAGACTGAGCTATCGCGAACTCTTTGACGCCATAAGGCTGAAGGACAGGAGGCGGTTCCTCCACACCATCGAAGTCGACCCGGCCTATGGCAAGTATCACTTCACAGGACACAAGAAATGTGGAGTCTCCTTCCCTCCCGGCGAGGCCCGACGGATGGGCAACAGGTGCCCGAATTGCGGGATGAGATTGACTGTAGGAGTTCTGCAGAGAGTAGATGACCTCGCAGATCGGCCCGAGGGCTTCAGGCCTGAGGCTGCCATCCCATTCAAGAGCCTGCTTCCGCTCTACGAAGTAATATCGTTCGCCACCGGAGTGAACCGGCTCTATGCGAAGGCTGTGCTAGAGCAGCAGAACAGCCTCATCAAAGCGTTCGGGAGCGAGCTCGCCGTCCTCTTGGAAGTGCCGCAGGAGGAGCTCCTCCAGCATACAAAACCCGAAGTCGCCCAGGCCATAGTCGCTGTCAGGGAGGACCGACTGAAGTTCACGCCAGGCTACGACGGCGTGTATGGCGTTCCTGCTATCCAATAATGGAAGTGAAGGGCTCACTCTTGCCTCTGTCCTAAGAACTCATGTGGGCGTGCACACACACCAACAACACCACAGGTCTCCCGGTGTTAGCCCCGCACAGGCACGGGGAGAGGTAGAGGACAAAGGGACGCGCACAGGGCCGGCGATAAACGCCCCGCAGCGTCGACGAGGCGAATAGAAGAATCTGAGTCCACGGCTCATCCAGCCCCGCGGGTCGATCAATCGAGATTACCACCGACAATTCGCCCCCCTATTCGCCCCCCGATTCGCCGGGCGATTCGCCCCCCTTTTCGATTCGCCCCCCGCCCTCCAGGGAGGGGGGGTACCCCCCTGATTCGCCACCCTGATCCTCTCCCTTTCACCACCCAAATTCGCCCCCCTGAAAATCCCCGTAGGGGCATACAAGGGGGGCCCCTGGTAGGGACCGGGGAGGGGGGTCCTCCAGCGCAGGGAGTAACACTTGGCATGCCGAACCTAAAGCTCAGTCCCTTGGGCGAGCGACCTTCCCCGTAATTCTCCGACGAGTCGAAGAGAAGAACCAGGTCTCCGCCATACGCTCCCTCTTCCTTTGCCAGCCCGGCCAGGCCTCGGCGGCGAAGGCAGCTGGGAAGGGCATGACATCAGGATGTTCCGATAGCTAGATGCCATGCCCGCCGAAGGCGCCGAATTTTTATCAACTGAGATGCCGTTTTCGTTGCATGGGAACCTAATGCTGGCCTTCGTGCGCTCTATCCATTACCATGCAAAGATGTGGGGACGGTCGGATATTTCCACTCGGATTTCGTGGGTTCGAGGCAGAGAAACTCTCCCGGTACCGAGATCCCAGACATTTCCCTAACCACAGGTTCCAATCCAGATATATGGGAAATCTTGGTATATATTCCTAACCGAGCCGGAAACGGTTCCATTAGGCGTAAACAGGCAAGCCAAGAGCTCACCGCAGCTGACGCGCCAAGAAATGGATTCCTTCTGGATTACATTTATAGGTAAAGTTCGCCCTCTGATAGTCTCTGGGAAAAAGTGGGAAAGGATACCTCGATAGCCTGGACTGATGCGACCCTGAACTTTGGCTGGGGCTGTCGTAAGGTGGACACTGCCTGTCAGAATTGCTACATGTTCAGGCTGAGCAAAGTATGGGGGATCAACCCCGAGCAGGTTCGGACCTTCGACATAACCAAGCGTGAGAAGGAGCTGAATTCCTGGCCTGCAGAGAAGAGATTGATTTTCGTGAACGACATGACCGACACCTTCGGGGAGTTTTATTCCTTCGACCTTATCGAGGAATGGCACAGATTCTTCGAAAGGCACCCTGAAAGGGAGTTCCAGCTTTTGACCAAGAGGATAGGTCGGGCCATGGTTTTCTATCGGTCTAGGCTAGTTCCTAGGAATGTCTGGATAGGTTGCTCAATTGGCGAGAGGAAGAGGTTGCGGAGGCTTGACCAACTGAGGCAGATTGATGCCAAGGTGAGGTTCGTTTCGTTTGAACCACTGATTGAGGACTTAGGAGAATTCAGCTTGAAGGGCATACACTGGGCCATCGCTGGGGGAGAGTCAGACAGGAAGAATCCAAGGCCGATGAAACCTGGATGGGCGGAGAATATCAGAAGGATTTGTGAACGAGATAAGGTCGCATTCTTTTTCAAGCAGCTGGGAGGTAAAGGAGGAAATAGTGCTGGCGGTGATTCGTTGGGCGGGGTTCGTTACCGTGGCCGCCCAGAAGTGAACCCTACTATCAGGAAGACAAGATGAATCCTTCCAGTTATGGAAGGCATGGCGATCACTGGAGGTGGAATCGATCAGCGCCTACACGCGAACATGTTGGAAGACCGGTTCGGGCATTCCCTTGAGTTCTGAATCCTGGTTCAGATGCTGCCGAAGCTTCGATGCTATGGCCTCCCCTACAGCTTGGGCGAGGCCAACAGGGACGGCATTACCGATCATCTTATACTGTCTTCCTAATCCCCCAGCGAAGATCCAATCATCAGGGAATTGCTGAATCCGAGCATATTCTCTGATGGAGAGGGGCCGGTTCTCCTCCGGATGGCACATGCATGTAGCCCTTGCAAGGGGGTATGCGACGAGAGTTGGAGCAGGAGTATCCCATGAGAGACGTCTCAGGAAACCAGTTCTTCCTCCGCTGGAATCATAGGCACCTCGGATCGCACGTTTCCAGGAACGGCGCGGGAGCGCTTTCCAATTGCATCCTGCTGGGATCTTCTTCAGATAGTGCCGCGTCCTCGGGCTGAAGGCAAGACCACGCCTGTCCTTTTCAAATAGATCTTGAATCACCTCTCGTAGATTGATCCACGGAAGGGTCACGCCGCCTCTCTTGTCATGAGTGGGCACTGGCGGATCCAGTTCGATCCTATCTCGACAGCCGATGAAGAACACTCGATGACGAACCTGAGGCACGCCAAAATCAGCTGCATTAAGGTGCCAGTAGGAGACGGTGTATCCTGTGTCATCGATCTTCTGAAGGATTTGTCCAAGCGCGGAACCCCGCTTCTCGTCCTCTGTCAAAGGGGGAAAGCCTTTCCCACGCTCTTTGATGGGCCGATGCTTGACAGCGGCCGACAGTATCCCCATAACGTTCTCCATAAGAAAGAATCTCGGTCGCGCTTCACGGACGACACGTATGAATTCGTCCACGAGTCGGCCTCTCGGATCCTGAAGGGACGCTCGCTTGCCTACGGTGCTGAATGCCTGGCAGGCAGGTCCCCCTGACACGATGTCAGGTTGACCAGGACTTAGTTTGGCCGCATCCAATATCTTCTTCGTGGAAAGACGACGAATGTCGGATGACAGCACTGGTATCTGAGGCCGATTCAGCTGGATCGTCTGCACCGCGAATCTATCCATCTCCACGGCGACCCTGGTCTCAAACCCAGCCCGTGTCAGGCCCAGATCAAGACCCATCGCTCCCGTAAAGAGTGAGATATTCGAGAAATGGTCTGCAACCTGCATTACACATGCCCCGTAGCCCTATTCTCCTTATCGCAGCCCTTGTCCAACCCCGCTGACCCCTTGGTTAATGCATGCACTGATTCATGGCCAGCAGGATTCAGTCGTGATAAAACATCTCAAGATCTGAAATGAGATGTCTGTTTAGCTTCCTATTCACGTTCCCGCAGTTCTTTATGAAGAGACACTGTTTGCAGGCTAAGTTGCATTCCCGTTTCGGGCACGACAATCTAAGACTAATCTCCTTCAACATTCTTACAAAATTCTGGCGGTTCTTCATGATCGCAGCGAACCCACCATTGCCCCCATCATCAGTATCGTACACATAGACTTTGGCACCTCTGTCCGGACCTAATGCATCATAGGATCCAAAGAACTTGTCAGGTTCAAATCCCGTGTATGTTGGACACAGAACTAGGAGGGTATGTTTTATCGAATGAAGTGCGACGTCGACTAGGTAGTCCAGATCCTCCTCGGGATACTTTGAACCTTTGATTCCATCTACTCTCTTATAGAACTCAGGACGAAGAGTGAGAACGAACCCTTGGGTCTCCGTCACTCGACCAATAACATTGTTATCGTGCCCGTCCAAGTAGTATGATGATACGCCGCCTATCCTGTTGCCCGTTCTGAAGCCATAGGTGAGCTCCAGAACTCGAAGTCGGGAGAACACCGACTCCTTCAGATCTACAATTTCATCATTGAGTATTACTGCCTTGACGTCCTCGAGCGCTACGTTGACCTCATCTACTTCAGGGTCTTCTTCGATTACGCGTGGCTCTGCAGCAGAAACCTGTAACGGAACTGTCATTGACTCTCGTGGAAAGTCCATCTTGTACCAGTAGCCTGTGGTACGGTGTAGACGTTCAAGTGGGATTGGAGGAACTTCTAGTCCCTTAGGGCAGTGAGGGTTGTACTTTCTAAGAGAATCGACTGGTCGTTGCGGGTCAGTCATCTTGAGCGATCCCAGCTTGGAGACGAAGTCTAGGACACACTTTCCATCTCCTTGTGGGTGTGAACATTTGTTTCCAGGTTTGCTGAAGTAACAGAAGATTTGATGCACTCCCATGTTGCGGATGATCCCTTGGGCCGCCGGATCGCCGAGGAGAGCTTGTCCCTGTTTATTTCCAAGCTTCTGAGGTATCCAAACAGGCGCTTGCTGGACTCTCGACTGGTGGCACTTCCGACATCCAGGCATTCTATCCTTAGGTGGGAACTTGTTGTACGAGAGTTTGTCCAACGTGCCACATGCAGAATCGCTGCAGTAGATCATGTCTAGGGACTCGTCAAATCGCAGATCGATCTTCTCAGGGACAACTACATGCAGAACCTTCACCGGAATGCTCCTTCCTACCTCTTCCTTGATGTGAGATTCTAGTTTTTTGGACACCTTGTCGTAAAGTTTCTTTCCGTCCTCATCCCCGCGTAAACTTTCGAATACTTTCATAGTCTCTGACATATCCGCGGTTATCCCCGCGAGTGGGCCTTGTGATGGGCCAGTAACTCTGAATATCACTCCTCTGTAAGAAGCAAACGCGCCGGGGTAGAGACTTCTCAGTGCGTACCCGACTGACTTGTTTGTGGTGGTCAAACTGACCACAGAACCTCAACGACCACTTCTCGGTCGGTGGATCTAAGACTCGTCAGCTGATACTCCTCGTTGATCACCTTCCAGAACTTTGTAAAGAGCGTATTGGGATTCATTTCGTTCTGAGCCAGATTCTGGATATAATCTAGAAAGGACTCGAGTGCTCCTTCAACGTCTGGAACAAACACCCCGGGAGGATCAACCACACGCAAGACGTGGGTCCGGATGTCGGTCTGCATTTCTTTGATGTTCGCCAAAGACCTGAAGTCTTCCACGTAGTTCGACGATGCTTTCTCTGAAATTAGGAAGTCAAACACTGCGCCCCTAGCATGTTTCTTCATCGCCTCAACGTTGTTTCTAGTTATTGGAACTGGTTCGATATGGAGGAATGGATTGCGTAGTGCTTCTCGTGCATTGGAGTAGTAATAGTGATCGATGGGCTTCCAATTCTGGCATACCGTGACCACGAGTGAATCTTTGTTCCTTCCACCCCTGCCAATACGTTGGAGGTAGTCATTGAATGAGAACGGAAACCCATTCACCATTACTACATCGACTCTCCTGAAGTCAACACCGACTTCGAGTGTTTGTGTGGCGAAAATGACGTGGAGTTCCTGTCTGTTGAATGCCCGTTCGATTTTCCCACGCTGTTTCTTGTCGAAGTCCGTAGTGTGTCCATCAATAGCAAGACCCTGGAGATCCTCCGCAACTGTCCTTCTCGTCAGGCCGATCAAATTGTTAGATGATCGAATGGAGTTGACGAAAGTAATTGTTTGGAGGTATTCATCCCATGAGGGCTCTCCCTCACTCAACCGCGTAGGCGGTCGTCCCAGTTTCGAAAGAACCTCTAAGTAGTGAATTGCCCTTCCAACGGTGCTGTCCGTGTTGTAAGCATATGGCATCATGAAGACATGGAATCTTCGAACTGCTTTGTCTTTTTCGCCAGTTAAGTAGAACTTGGCCCGTTCGTCGTCGTCCCTAGGTACCAATACGATCTCGTCAGATTTAGTATTGAAGAAATCCTTCCCAAACTCCCGCGGGTTTAGTATCGTCGCAGTAGAACCTATGCGCATCATAGGTCGACGTTCGCCTTCATGATAGGCGACTGAGTACTTCGCCAAGACGCCCTCAAGTCTGGAGATGAAGTATGAGCAGTTGATCCCGAATGTTCCCTTGAACATATGAACCTCATCGAACACTATGATCTGAGGAACGCATGGTCTGATCTCCTGAAGACTTGTCCCTTTGCATTGTTGGTTCTCGCACCGAACCTTTCTTGTCTTGGGGGCGTATGTCCAGCCACAGTCCTTGCAAACATAGACGGGTCGACCGAATATTGAGTGATTCTGGGGTCGCATCATGACATCCCAGACGAGAGTATCGGGGTTCGTGATGAGAATGTCAGGAGGGTCGGCATACACTTGTTGGCGGTTTCTCACCGATACGAAATCAATCTCCGTTCCACACGATTCGCATTTCAAGTTGCTCTTCTCCCATGTCTTCAGCGCACCTGTCTCGCAGGCCGGACAAGCCAGGGGAAGATCCCACTCTTCCTCTGTACCCGCTTCTGGTTCATACTTTGAAATATCGCCATGAAGTATTCCGAGTCGAATACTCCTTCCTTTCAGTCTCTTGTTCAGATGATACAAGATTTCAATGTACCTACTCGTCTGGTCATTAGCGAGAGCCTTTGTTGGGTAGAAGACTAGGGCCTTGACCCCTTTCTCCTCATGTTTGACGCAAAAGTCGATGATGGGAATGAGGAATGCCTCCGTCTTTCCTCCGGCCGTGCGAGCGGAGAGCAGTACTGTCGCCTTATCTTTCTTGCTTCTAAGCTCTTCAGAAATTCTCTTGATGGCCAGAGCCTGAAATTGGAATATGTATTCGAACTTAAGATCTTGTGTGAATACGGCCTCTAGACTTCCGTCGAGATCTAATGTTCTGAATAGATCCTTTGGAGAGGGGCCCGGTGCCATCACGGGGACCTCTTCCATGAACTTGCCGTGATCCTTGAAGACCATCGTCCCGGCATAACCGTTCTCCGTTCTGTCTAGGTTGCTATCGTCGGGGATGCAATTCACCGTCTTGGCCGCATCAGAGTCGACGTAGGGAGGGGTCTCGGAAATGAAAGTCTCAGACGCTTCGAATTCCATCAGATACCCATATCTGTTCCCCCCAGGGTTACTTCTCACGCCCTCGACGGAGAAGAGCCGCGGGTGGTATTCCTTCCACAGGGCGCTGGTCCCGAGTTTGTTCGATAGGCGTCCCAATGCTTCAATTTCGCTCTCAGGGTGTGCTAGCTCTTTGCCCACCTTGCGCTCCGGGATTACGGATCGTTGGGTCCGCGTGCTGTAGTTCCTCACCTCGACATCAATCTGGGTGCGTTTATCCTTCAGGATAGAGAGGCGTTTCACGACACTTACGAGATATTGCTGTTTGGAGAGCCCCGGCTCTCCTTCCTGGTAGACCAAGAATGTGTCGCTTGTATCTCTTAGTCTTACCGCAACCTCCAAGGTTGTCTCATCCTTCTTAACAATGGTGGACTCGGTGCTGAGCTCTGTTGGTTTTCCATCGATCATCAACGAGATACCAGGCGCCTCCAACGCGGGCAATGTGGATATCGTCAACTCATACTTTTTGAAACAACCGAGGAGATCGTCTCTGCTCAAGCAGTACTCCGGTGCTCGCCCATCTACTGGTGCCAAGTCCCCGTCGCATCCTTCTTTGATCCTCAAGTAGAAGGAGACCCGGGTGACCAGAGGAGTGTTTCCGATTGGTGTCACAGTTAGCTGGTAGGCGGCCTTATTGGGGACGAACTTCCAATCTGGGTATGCATCCGAAGAGTCCTCAAAGTCTGGCTGGGTCGTCGCCTCGTCTTCTTCGATGACCACCGGTTCTTCGACCTCACCCTTCATGTATACTCCTGTGTTGGGTCCGAGCACCCCGATGTGTGGGAGTCCCGCCATGGTCCGCGCTCGAAGATGCAAGACTAGGTCACTGGCTGCCGTCTCTGTCCAGTGAAGCGGAAGCAAGATTTCGGTGCGAAATCACACGGACTAACCTTAAATGTTTTGGCTGGCCTTGAGCGTCTTCAGCGGTAGTTCTCGGACTTGGATGCAGATAGAAAGTTTAGGATAATTGCGGACGTGATAGAGCATGTCACAACGGGCAGAACCACAATCGAAAAACTCTGGACTGTGATGACGGCCACCGGTGACATTCGTAAAGCAGAAGTCGAATCTCTTGCGCGTTTGGCCTCAGAATTAGGCTTCTTACGCATCGATGAAGACGGATCCTTGCTTGTAAGTGGATCGGGTCGTTCATTCGTGAGGTACATGACTGCACTTGATAAGAAGGAAATGCAGAAGAAAGAACCTCCGATTGATCGAGGAACAGAGTTGAAGCTCTGTGTCACTGTCCCCCCCCGTTGGAAGAAACGTCTAATGGAGTCCTTTGGAGATGAGTTGATCGACACCCTGCGAGCTGAGGGCATGGTGAGTGAAGACGCGAGGACAAATCTCCTCATAATTTCTCCATTTATCGACGTCGCAGTTTTGCAACTCGCACTGATGAACGTGGATCCTGGGGCCGTCGGTCTAACGATCATTACTTCTGAGCCTGCCCTTGTCAAGGAATACAAGGGTGGGATGAATTACGTACTCGAGAAAATGCGCAACCTAATCCTCAGCCGATTCAAGTCGGGTGTCGTTTACTTCATGTCCGACCCGAGCAGTATCGCCCATGCAAAGGTCTGGTGTTCGGAGAAATCCGTTCTAATCACGTCTGCAAATGTGAAATCTGATAGCACTACAGATAACCTGGAGGTCGGCGTATACACAGATGACACTGAAATGGTCTACAGTGTTAACGAATTCGCAGGGAGACTGCTGCAAACCGGTGGCCTTAGGTGCATCCTAAGAACTCCGTAGATAGCGCGTTCCTGCTGAACCTCTATCCGCGCTTGCACATGGCGCTCTACAAAGCCATTTCAGGGGTGGAGGAGAACAGACAAAGGATTCCGAAGGCAATCGAATTCGTGCTTGCTGGAGGAGAGCCTGCTCGACTAGCGCTGGAACGCGAGTACGAGCAAGAGACGAACAAGCTAACTCGAAGAGCGCTTAGGATCATCACTTACCTCTCGAGATCTGGTTACGACTATCTCTTGAGACAAGTCGCAGAAGAACAGGCGCAGCCCCCACTCGACATACCTCTCAGAGGAGTTGTTATCCAGCTCACGGGAAGCGAACGCTGGGAACGACGTTATGGGACAACAGCATTCGATGTTGTGGTTGCTGTCCCAAGTCTAGCGAGGGTGATTGCATTGAGTACTACTGAAGTTGAAGGCTTGCGCGAAAAACTGAACTATCAGTTCGAACAGATACAGATGCAAAACTTCCACCTGTATAGTTCGTTCAATCGTGCACATGCTGTTAGAGGGCGAGAAGCAGGAATATTTGGTACAACATTCGAAACAAAACCTATTGAGGCAAGGTCTCTTTGGTTTCTACTTCGCACTTCCATGGACGCAAGAAGAATTGCGGCGAGTCAAATGTTGCGATGTTTTACACCAATTGGGACGCTCGAAGGCCTCCGGCTCGGATTCTATTTCGGAACCGTCTGCAAGGTCACCGACGTCTCTCTCGTCAAGTCGCCCACAGGTTTTGGTTGGAATTACGCTCAGAACGATGTTACGGCAGAGGATCAAAGCGGGCCATTTCAGTTTCGTCTTAATACTGAAGTGTTTCGTCAATCACTCGAATTGTCAGAATTGGCTGGCTCCAGGCCAGACCTTCGAGATGCTCTCGAACTCGGTTCTTTTCCAGGGTCGATTTTTGTCTTGGCTTGTTGGTTCATGGGGGATGACGTGCCTCAAGCAACAAGCGTCAGCTTCCTCAAAGACGATTCTGCATCTAAGGCGTATTCAACGCTAGCGTACATGAACAGTCGGAGAAGAGTCAGTCGGGAGCACTTCACCCAACTAGTGGAACCTCTTGGCGGGCTGACACGTGAATTGAGTAGTGCAACCTTCGAATCAGGGGAGTGGGTCTACTACTTGGAAGATGAGTGGTCTGCAAATACCCTGCTATGTGGGGTGGCCAATCAAATGCGGCCATTATCCTTTAGCGAAACGTTAAGGCTTCACATCGACAGGCGCGAATATCTTCACTGGCTGCAAGAAACTCAGCTCCTGTTTGGACTCAACCCTCAGCTCCTCTCGTTCTACACGTCGATCGACGCAGACAAGACTTTCGATGCAATGTACTCTCCCCCAATTGTTTCGGTAACCTCTGCGAGAGAGACGTCCGCGGCCGAAAATCAGGAACTGATAGGGGATCTGGCGCTGGAACCTCACAAGCTGGAGACACACGACAGGAGACTGACCAAAGGACCTCCCCTGAGACCTGTTGCCGTGGATGTGCCTCACATTAGTCTTCAAGACGAGGGACTAGCAAGATTCGCAGTAGAAAGCTTCCTTGGGACGCTGTCCTTAGGCCCCGCCGAATTTGAAAGGCTGGGAAATGCGCTTGTTATTCGTGTGCACGTACCGAACAGTTTTCAGAAGAAGGGGCTGCTTGCTGCTTTGATCTTGAATGAACTTGAGATCAAGGTGCCGGACCTTCCACATGCGAGTGTCAACCTGCAAATAGTGTAAGCCGATTGAAGAACAGCAGTAAACAAGGCGACGGCGGCGAGGCGATTCAACAATCGATTGATCGCCTTGAACAGTGGGCAGCTCTCAATTCAAGGAAGTTTCCCTGGCGTGAATACACGAGCCCATTTTCTGTTCTTGTGGCAGAGATCCTTCTCCGAAGGACGACGGCCTCTGCCGTACGGAGAGTATACCCTGGTTTCATCCGGAAGTACTCGAATCTCAGCAGCTTGACAAACGCAGACCCAAATGCATTGGAAGGTGAAATGAGAACCTTGGGGTATAACGTTCAGAGAGCCAAAATCCTGGTGAGTGTAGCCTCAGAGCTCAAAGCAAAATACGGTGGAATCCCGGAAGATTTTGACGAATTGAGATCGATCGAGCAGGTCGGTCTGTACACAAGTGCGGCAGTAATGTCCCTAGGTTTCCACAGGCCGTTTCCAATGATTGATTCGAATGTCTTAAGGATCTACAGTCGATTTCTCGGCAGAAGGCTCAGTCAAAAAGACGCATTTGACTTACTACTGCCTCATGTAACCGAGAAGAACCATAAGAGAGTCAACCTCGGGTTGCTCGATTTCGGGGCGGTTCTCTGCAGGCACCGACGTCCCCTCTGCGAGGAATGTCCGCTTAACGATCTATGCTGCTACGCTCACGACAACTATTTCAAAGGTAGGATAGCTCGGTAGGCCACGATCGACTGGAAGTATTACCCACAAAGCGCTAGGATAACAGAACTCCTCAAGCAAGTGGTAGACTGCTTCGAGAAGGAAGATGGCAGGATCTCCTCTGATAACCATACCTACAAGAGCGACCGGGTTCTCGACATCCTTCGCCCTCGACTTATGCGACTCGGGTTCGCGGTCGAACAGAAGAACAAGCGAGAGCGCATAAGGGTGCCGGTCTTGTTCGGCAGACGTGGGGAGTGGCAGAAGTCATTCGAGGTCGATGCCTATCACATTGATGCGAAAACAGTCATCGAAATAGAGGCGGGGAGGGCGTACCTCAACTTTCAATTCCTGAAGGATGTGTTTGAAGCGTGTGTCATGTACAATGTTGAAAATCTCGCAATCGCTGTCCGCAAGACCTATCTGGGCGGTCGGGATTTTGAGAAGATCCTCGATTTCATGGACACACTTTATGCCAGCGGCCGTATGGTTATTCCTCTGCGTGGGGTGTTGATTTTAGGTTACTGAGTCGAAGACTTCGAGGTGGGAAGTTCGTTCTGTACGCAGTTGTCTTAGAATCCATGCCACCGTAGCTAGCCTTGGAGTCGCGCTTCGACTTCTTTCTCAAGCGAGTAATGCCGTCGGTGAGACCTTTAGCTTGAAGATCTTTGTCTTCAACTTTATCGCGCGAGTCAATGGGTCGAAGTACTGTGTAAGGATGAATTCCATCGGGTCCGTCAACCAGTCCAAGGGAGCGTCGGCCTCTGTCAACGAAGACCCATGTCCTACAAAGGCCTCATGAGGTCGCGTGGGTCGTAACCCCTTGCTTCTGAAAGAACGGCGTCCAACCCCAAAAGTGGATAGAGAGGAGACTCGCGTTCAGCGAGCGCCTCTATGGCAAAGAGGAGCTTCCTCAGAACGATGTCTATCCTGTCCATCGCTAGACGAAAATAGATGATCAGGGACGAGTTCACACCGTCGGTGATTTCATTCCACATGGCGGGGTAGTAACGCGCGAATACAGATGCCACATAGAGAAGAAGGTAGTCAGCCAAATCCCTCGTGATCACGTGGTGAGCCTCGTCCTCCTCGGCAGTCTTCCTTAGTCCGATTAGCTCGTCGAGCGGAACTATTGGTCTCTGGAAATAAGATAGCTTCGCTCCTGTGACCTCATATCTTCCGGTCTTCCCTGTCCTCAGGGGACTGAAAGCAGAGGGAGCTGAGAGTACCGTAAGTGTATCAACTATCCTTTGAAACTCCCCTGACTTCCTAATGGATAGATTCTGCTTGTCAATCGGCAACACCGAGTCCACCCTGAGGCTGAGACCGTGGGAGAAGGCTGGTTTATCGAAATGCAACACACAACGCGTGAAGAATGAGAATAGCAGGGTAGATGAATAATAGAGTAGAATCGGCCGGGTGGATTCCTCGGCTTCAGTCCCTAGGTCCATGAACGCGATACCTTCTCGGAGAAATGTTGCTTGTTCGTAGCTGAGCCTCTGTACGAATTTCTCTTCCTTGACCCTAGTATCTAAGAGTCCGGGGAGGTCCGCATCTACTCCATTCGTGATCTTAGCATTCGAATAGTCTTGTAGTTCATCTATGAATGGTTCCCCCCAGAGGAGCTTATGATTCACGAGATAGTATGATATGTCCTCTATTCTCTTTCGGCATTCCGAGGGAACAGTATACGATGAGGTTAACTCGCTGAGAGTGCGCAACAGTCCTGGCTACGTGTCGGACTCCTTAAGCGTGCCTGGAGACTGTGGCAGAATCGCCCGTGATTTATAGGAGGGCATGCGCAATTCCGGCATCCATTTTCGCTGCCTCGATTTTCTCCGCGTATTGCTCAAGGTTCCGGCGAGCGTCGATGAATGGTAGCCAATCAAACTCGTCCTCGAACTGCTCTATCCTGTTATGTGGACACAACCCTATGAACACGTCTGACTCGTCAAAACCGAAGTAGCGCTTGAGTGAAGCGAATCGCCACTCCCTTTCCCACGTGAAATCCATTTCTCCAGCTTTGGGGTTCTTCTTATACGGCCGCAGTTTCTTTCCAAAAAGCGAAACATACGGCAAGATCTTGTGGGCCGCCATCGGATTCGACTTTGCCAGTCTGCAAAGGGATTCAACGAGATCGTTCTTGTCTCCCCGCATGTTGTTGATGTAGATCACTGGGGAGGCGCCTTTCTCCATACATTTGTCCTTTAGAAAGACCAACCCATAGGGCGAGAAGTTGACCGCTCTGTGTTCTATGTTCAGAAGACTTTGAACCTCCTTCAATGGGGTTTCCGTAAAGCTGACCGCCTTAAAGTACAGATTCATAACGACGGGGTTTATCGATCCGAAAGGATACCTGTATCTGGCCACACTCATTGGTTCGTGCCCGTACTTGAGTTTCTTAGACGCCAGAATACTGACCAAGTTCTCTTCAGCCGACTGCTCGTCGTAGTCTCTTGTAAGATGGACGAGGAATGGCGATAGGTCATTTCTAAAATGCAGGACTTCATCGATGTTCCGCACGTGCCAACCTCATAGGTTTCTTCTAATCAGTCTAATCCCGCTGGTTTTCCTCAGCCCCTACGATCGAAGATGGTTCGTTATCCTCCACATCAAGCTAATTGAAGTGTGGAGGTAGTTCCCAAACTCGTGCCCAATTGAGTTCATCCAGCAACTTACTGAAGGGTTTCCAACCTCGGCGATAGAACGTCTTCCTCAGCGTATCCTCATTTCCAGCGTTACTAAGGAGGTCAGAGCGCTGGCTTCCGGAAGTCTTCAGGAAACTCAGATAATCTTCCTCCCCGTCGTCAAGGTTGTAGTACCCCCTGATCTTAGTGTCCCAGGGTACGAAAAGATCGGGCTTAAGCACGTGTAGGACCTTACTGGCACTGACAGGTCCAATGGCATTCCTCAGTTGGCTGAACACATTTCCGATTCTCGTTCTGGTGCTAGGATCCAATTCGGAATCGAGACTGAATTCGGTAATTGAATCAACGCTTCTCAATGTCGGGAGGACCTTCTCCCAGAGCTGACTGGGTTTTGTTATCCCATATCTCTCCGATAGCGGCCTCGGCATCATTCCCCATTCACAAAGGAAACCGAATATCTCAACAGGGCCTTTCCGTTCCATGGCAAGCCTGTACTCAAGCTCATCGTATTCATCAGACAGGGGGAATTCATTACAAAGGCAAGTTGCACCAGTAGATTTCCCCCTGCGGATCCCCAAGGCGGATTCCACGTTGTTATAACTGCAGATTCCTTCGCGGAGAGTCTCGAGTTCAAGGTGTGCGTTGGCCATGTAGTATCAGATTGCGGGCTCGGGGTCGAGCTTATAGTGCTTGTCAGAATGGATAATCAGATGAGTTCATGAAAAGAGTCGAAATCCCAATCATCAGTAAATCGTTGACCGTAAGAATGGGTTGAAGCCGAGAAACGCGATTCTAGGCAGCGAGACATTTCTTTGGAACCATTATCACGAATCTTAGTCACGAAAATCGGGGATCCAAACATTACTCATTTTCACGTCAAGTATGGCTAGACAAGGAATATCGAGGTTTCAGTCGTCCATGAAATAACGACCACCCTCTTCCAAGTCACGCGAAGCCTTAAGAAAAAAGCAAACGAGAGGTTACCTCAATGCCTCGTTGGACCTACTTCTGGCCGCGAACGAGATATCACTTCAGGGAACTCAGGCGCATACTCGTTGATACTGCTGCAAGAGACCACTTCAAGAGGCAAGGGATTCAATCGATTCTAGAGGGCAAGGGCCTGCAACTCTCATACCGGAGCGTTCTGTCAACAAGGTATGCTGTCATCCCTAAAGACGGGTTCCTGTGCGAATCCCTCAAAGACGAAGTAATCGTTTTTGATGTAGTCAAGTCCAAGGGAGGACCGTTTCGGAGATTCAATTGCACCTATTATTCGCCGGGTCTACTTGAAGTGGTTGGGGACGATGAGGATGACGAAGAATACGCAGAGCAAGTCTTCAAAGGGCTATATTCAATCTGGCCCTACGTAAGACGGGCTATGCGAGACCTCGACTTTGAGTCGAAGGCGACTCATAGGCCGTCCCCGAAGGAGCGTAAGCCTGCCATCGTGATACGTTCATGCGAAGATTTCGTGAAACGAATGGTTGACTCGCTGAGGAGACCTGAAGTGGTGGAAAGGTTAGAGCACCCCCGGAATCCTCAGGGTTTCATGTTCAGTCCGCTCTCGCCTTCTCGGGGCAAGAATATTACGACCGGGTCGAAAAGAAAAGGGGTCCTGGAATTGCAGGACCGAATCGAGAGTGAAGACAAGCGTAATGTCGAGGAGTCGACGGAGACAAAGTTGCTGCACACATTTGACGCGCTCCAGTATCTGGAACAAACTGTAAATTGCTTGCATTACTTTGACCTTCACCTTGAGGATGGGGGTGAAGCCCTTGAGGAAGAGGTCGAGAACGTCCAATTCATGATTGAGTGGGCTACGATGAGAAGGGAAAGGGCGGAAAGAGTATTCGGCCTTGAAAGACGAGGTAGCGAGCTCAGACTGGAGAAGCTAATCATTGTGCTAACCTACGAAACAATCGCCCTCACGCTCGTTCAAGTCTTCAGGAGTGTGACGTCTGTTACGGCCTACCTAGACCAGACAAATGCCTACCTCCCCATTGCGAACTTCTTCATCGTCTTCGTATTCCTGGCCCTGGTAGGTCCTGCCGTAGTGTTCGGCACAGAAGTGGTCGAAGCACACAGCGAACGTGTGCGAGAGCGAAGACGCATTGCTCGAACGCAACTCTAATGGTACATGGGTGAACGCGCGCGAAGAAAGTGAAACCGGCTCTGCGAGACCCTCGAGTGTTGAGTAGCCTTACTGAAACAACTCCGGCGCTAGAGGTCTGAGCATCCTGATGTTCTCCTGCACCGTCGATATACTCACCCCGGCCTAGCGCGCACTCTACTACTACGCGCAAAAATACGATACGGCATCAAAGAAAAGGCATCGGAAGAAATTCGATGAAATGGCCTCCGACTACAAGAGAATGAACAGCGCCAATAGGATGTCCAGACCGCTAGCTAAGTGATAAGTTCTCCTTCTACCGCTGCGTTCCTGCGACGGGTTTCCCGCGACTTCTTGGACGCTTCATGGCGAATCTCGGTCAAGGTCGGAGTCTTGAGTTGTTTGTAGCCACAGTCCTGTTAAGGCTTGGTTGATGCTATTGCCTCAAACTGCCTTATAGCATGTCTCAGAGTCTATTTGTTTAGCCTGAACCGAGCCATCCTTGACGAGCTTTCCAAGAGCGTTCTCGACTGCAATAGCAACAAGAACCCCTCTTGCGATGTCCGTCATACTCGACTTGCTCAACGCGTAGAGGGAGGAAAGTGTCTCAGAATGGTTGAAAGCTTTGGTCTTGTTCTCCTTAAGAAATTGAAGCGCGGTGCGCTCGACGCTCGGTATCTTCCTTCCTTTGGCAAATTCTTCGCTATCTATAGGTAATGCTTTCTACGCCACTAATCGGGTCCACGACTTATAACCTTGTTTAGCAGTGTCCAATCGTTTAGCTAAACAAGTCTCCTTCAACTGTATCATTTCTCCGTCTTGTCTCCCACGACTTCTTAGATGCTTCATGACGAATCTCGGCAAGAGTTGGAGCCTTCGGTTGTTTGAAGCCACAAACGATGCAGTACGAATTCCTCACGAGCCTGACGGGTCGACCGGTTGAGGTAGTCCTACCAGCTTGCAGGCAGGCTTGACAGAGTAGTGAGGCTGGCCTTGGAAAAATGGGCCGAGGGGAAGGTGTGCAAAATGATGCCTTCCCAAAACCCTCGGCCTCCTGGCCAGGAGCATCATAGTTCATGGAAACAGTTGCACCTCTTCGGGTCGAAGTCTCCCTGAACCTCCTCTGTTTTCATACTTCCGCCTTGCCACGTACTTGCGCAGCTCCTCATCCCAAACCCAGAAGGAGCCAGGAGCTAGGAGTCGTGCGTCGGGCATAGGAGGTCGCAAACTCTCAGATGTCTCTTTGATGGTTGTCTCTACTACTTCTGAAGTCACGCTTTCGGGAGGGAATGGTTCACTTTCTCCAAGTTTCCTCCTCCCAGCCTCTGTAAGCACGTATCCGCTCTTCACAAGACCGCGCCTGACGAGAACAGAAAGCCTGCTCGAAGCCTTGAAGGAATCGGATATGTTGCATTGCTTCACTAGTTCAGAAGGTGCTTTGGGCCCTGATTCCAGGGCACGCAAAATGGAATCGTATTCGTGTTGGTCAATCAAGGTTTTTCCTTCGTAAAATACAATGGCGGCTGGATTATTTAGGAACAGTGAGATTCATCAGAGTTTCACGTTCATTGTTTCGTGGATAGGTGGCTCCAAGAAAGTCACTCACGCTCGAAGAGGCGAATGATAATCCACGGGCAAGGGGAATCATTCTAACACGCCCTTCTTCCAACAGGCACGTGAGAGTGGACTCTAGTTCTACGCGGAATTCATTAATTTAATCCAGAATAGAATTTGGATGGTAATTCTGGTTTCCAAACGAAGCCTTCATCATTGATGGTCATTCTCTCCTCGGCATCGAGATGAACGCGCACTCTCGCTCCCTGACCTCTCCTTCTTAGGCTCGTTCGAACGACCCAGACGCTTGATTCAATGTCTCGCCCTCTTCTTCGAAAGGTGTGCCTCGATCCACCCACCAATTGGAGATTATCCTGATTGGCGGCCCTCCTGACTTCGCAGCAATTTCATGGAATTGAGGCACCCCGAATCTTTCGAACGCTCTTAGTGTTCTCCAAGTGAGTCGCCATTTTGCATTAGGCCCGGTCCCTTCGTACCGTATCAGGAGAAGTGGGCTTTCTGCCATCTTGGAGAACTTCTCAAGGCGGACACCAGAAGCTGATTCAAGCAGTTCTTGAGATATCCCGGGATTGCCAATTGTCTCACCACAGTGATGGTCTGCGTAGTCAGCTTCATAGAGTGCTATCGCGACGATGACCCTCACCATCTCTCTTACTGTGAGAGTGTAGGCATCGCCCTGGCTCGCATGGCACATTTCATAATGACGTGTCCAATACCGGTGTAGCCATTCATCGGCAGTCTTCGGCCATGTCACGGTACCGTTCTTTATCCGCGTATCCCACCCCTTGTTGCCAGTCTCAGAAGTCACTGGCATGTGTACTCACTCCTTAGCGGAGGTCGCAGAAACCTGATGGTTCTCGGCATATTCTTCCAATGCCTCGCGATAAAGGTCGGTCAACCTCTTCCTGGAAGAATATGCTATCTTCCTGAGGTCGCTGTTTGTCTCCAGGGATATCTTCGTAATGACGTTAATCTCGACCATATTATCTTCAATTTGATTATGGTCATTTTGGATTTTAAACTTCTTGGCTTCTTGAAGTCTTGATACCTGTGGTCATCACGACCTCGACCTCAAACTTACTCATTCATTCAATTAGTTAGTTATTGGAGCATTCTTTAGTGGAAGCATTTTCCCGTGGTAGGTCTCAAGAATGATACTATTCAGATCATCAAGCCAAGACGCGGATCGTGGCGGGAATTAAGACGAGTAGAGGTTCCCGATAATCCCACAGCCATTCTGACAGCCTATTTCGTTCGTGATTGTCGCTCGTTGATATCCCTGTCTCTACATTCACTACTGCAGAAGCGCAACTTGCGGCTTCGACGACGATACCACCAGTACCCCTGTCCTGACCGCCAAAGAGGGTACAGCTGCTTTCCGCAATGGTCACACAATGTCTTCTTTGTCAGTCGTTGAATCTGATAACGGCGCTCCACAGGTTGGCCCAGCTCCTTCATCATGTTCCTCCAAGCTGCGTCGTGGCCGTGGCCAGGGGTCTGAATGTGAGCGACTTCATGCATTAATGTTTCGCTAGGTTTCACGACTTCGCCGTCGAACCCCGCGATCCTTGAATCGTAGGTTGTAACTTTCCCCACACTATTCCTCGCTTTTGCACATATCCATCCGAAGTTCTTGTCTCTCAGGCCATTATGCGCATGAGCCAACTCTCCTCCGAATGGTCTCTTCTTCCCTTCCTTTGCGCACTTTCTTACGTTAACGCCCTCCACCGTTGGATATTTCTCAAGTGACAACCTCAACGTAGGACGCTGTTCGTCTCTCTCAGCTTCAATTCGTATGCCATCCCTCGTGAGACCATCGAGGAGGTAATCGTGAAACAGCATGTAAGGGTCTCTATCCAACTTCTCTGATGCCATGTGGATGGCAGCCGCAAAGTCACTGTCGAGCCATTTAGTTTCTAGAAATGCTCCATCCGCCTTTTGCGGTTCTGGGGTTCCGTCTGTCGGTGCCTCTGAGGGTCTAGCCGAACTACTTCGGCTAGATGCTTTCTTCCCATTCTCTTGTCTGTAACTGTTGATCCATTCAGGGTGTCTGTCTCTCACCAGGTTTCTCACGTGAGTGTCACTGAACGGAACCAGGTGTGACAAGTATGTGCATACTTCCGAGTCTTCAATACCGAAGTTTTCCTTCAGGTAGGAGCCCAAGACGTGAACTGCCGTTCGTATCCCGAGGCTTCCCCCTGGCGTTTGGAGGTTCGGAACACCGCGAAAAATAGCTGCGAGCAGCCTAAGCTCGCCGCTGCTGGTGCCGTCGCATTCGACAGCGTACAGCCGCTGTCCAATTTGGCCTAGAGAAGTCCTGAGTTCGAGACCGAAGAAGAATCTGTACTTGAAGTCGACCACTCGTAAGTAGCCACCGGAGATGATTTCGTTGTTCTCCCTGGTGAAGATTTGGGCCGTGTTCGCATCGGTCACTTTTCCTGTGATGCCTTCTAGTATCTCTTGCAGTTTTGTTTCCTTGGCGCTCAATTCTTCTTGCCCTAGGGTCAAACCGCAGCTCCTTCCTCGAACAAGTCCTCTGGCGGTAATTCTCGTGTTGTCTGTCGCTTCCTTTTCACGATGAACCTATCTGGAGGATTGGGCACGTCGGGTTCCCAGTCTTGGTCGAGGTAAGCCTGCAATTCTCCTCTAGGAATGTCTCTTCTTTCGAATTCTGGCCCAAGAATGACTTTCTGCGATGGGACACTTTGCTTTTCAGGAGCAACCCTGTCGGTGCCTTCTTCCATCAAGGCGATTTCCTGTTCCCTGACTCCTCCCGGGCCCTGATACACGTCTCTCAGAATGTCAATCTGGTCGTCCAAGGTCAGCTTTCTGCCCAGGTTTCGTTCGGCTTCCTCCAATACTTCCTTAGGCGGTCTTCCGAATGGTGAATTCTCGATGCTTAGCCAGTAGAACTTTAGCGTGGCTTTCTTGTCCACGTCCTCTGGTGCAATTAGTCTGCTAGGTCTGACTATCGCTAGGGCATCCACGCATTTCGCGTAGTCTGCCATCCTGTCCTCCTTCGACCTCCGGTAGTATGTCTTCATGTAGAAACTGTGGCCCATTAGAGCGTGGGCTCTCTCTTCGCCGATAACTGGCATCGTCCTTGAAAAGAAAAACTTTCTGAAGGAATGGAAGTGAATCTTGTGCACGCGATGCCCGTCGCAGGTGGGCCTGTCCAACTCAGGAAAGTGTCGCATGACCCTACGGAAGACGTGGCTGGCGCCCTTCTCGGCCATGTGTGCTACTCCCTCGAAATTGAACAGCCTGCTCTCGGCGGTCACGGTATTCCTAGTGCCACTGACTAAGGACTTGGCTTTCCGAATCGCGAGCCATTCATTTGTGGCGGTCGAAGCTTCCTCAGTGATGTAGGTCTCCCTTTCACGAGAGTTCTTCGTATAGGCTGCAGGTATTAGAATCCGGACGGGGTTCGAGGTGAACTCGACGTCCTTTGTCCTCAGTAGCAAGGCCTCTCCCAGTCTCATGCCCGATGTGGCCAAGACGAGGATGAGCGCTTTCATCCTAGGGCTGCATCGCCCCAGGATGAGCCTAATTTCATCCGGGGTAGGAGCTTCATCTAGAATCTCTTCGACGGTCGGCAGAGTGACCTTCTCAAGGAACAACTCGTTCAGGATGAGGACGTCATGGTGGCGGAGGATCTTCTTGGCCCCGTTCGCGTATCCCACTACCGTTTTGGCCCTTAGACCTTGGCCTTGGAGTCCATCGGCATACCTGTCCAGAAGCTTGTAGACGTCAATCTCCCCCTGTTTGACGCGCCTAGCCGTCTCCGGTATGTCCGCTTTGATTTCATATCTGCAGAACTGCTCGAACTTCTTGCGTCCGGAGCGATAGAATCGGAGGGTCGATGTGCTCTTGCTCTTTCTAAAGACTTTCCTCTCGAAGTCGTCACTAGGTTCCGAAAGCAACCTAGTTAACCCCCAAATCGCGTTCTCCCCTATAAGCTCCACGAGTTGTCAGGGCCTCTCACCCAGGGAAGCTCCACGATTGGTAGAAGGTAGCTGTCTATCGAGGGCTGTTCCCGGAATTAAACCCACGAAAGGTGTGGGGACGGTCGGATTCGAACCGACGGTATACAGGTTTCTGCAGCTCCAATGCCTAATCATCCACGCTGCGGTGTCATCAAACGTTTTCGTTTGACCACTGGAGCCTGTCGCCTTGCCTTTCCAGGGTGAGACCCCATCTCCGGCCTCCGCTTGGCTGGGCTACGTCCCCACACGTTCTGTGAGGGCGCCGTGTCGTGGCTTTATGGTTTCTTCAGCGCCTGCCCTTCATCTTCCCCAGGTCGAGGAAGTCGCCGAGGGTGGGCTTCCCTACCTCGTAAGCCTCGAAGTCGACCCGGGCGACAGGCTTCTTGATCTTAATCATCTTGGTTAGATCTGATGGTGTCCCGAGGACCACCGCGTCGCATTCGACGGCATTGATGCTCTGTTCCAACTCCTTGAGTTGGGCCTCACTGTATCCGAGGGCAGGGAGCACCTTGCCGAGCTTCGGAAACCTCTGGTATGCACTCTTTATCGACCCCACCGCCTTGCTCCTCGGGTCGACCAGCGTCGCTCCGACCGACTTCGCGGCCACAGCTCCTGCTCCGATGGACAGCCCGCCATGGGTGACTGATGGCCCATCCTCCACCGCAAGGACCCTCTTCCTTCTAACGAGCTCCGGCCTGTCCAGGACTGCCTCGGACCTCGTCTTTACGATTGCCGCCTTGGCATTGAGCTCTCGGCAGTTCTTGATTAGCTGGTCGACTGACTTCTTGGTAACAATGTTCACCTTGTTGATGACAATGACGTCCGCCATCCTCACGTTGGTCTCGCCCGGATAATACACAGATTCATTCCCGACTCGGACCGGGTCAGCGACCACTATGTTCACGTCCGGCACATAGAAACTGAAGTCGTTATTGCCTCCGTCCCACAGTATGACGTCGCATTCCTTCTCTGCTTCCGTCAGAATCGCCTGATAATCGACGCCTGCATAGACTACTATGCCCTTGTCGATGTGTCCTTCGTACTCCTCTCTCTCCTCGATGGTGGTGTGGAAGCGGTCGAGATCCTCATGCGTCGCGAACCTCTGCACCGCTATTGAAAGATCGCCGTAGGGCATCGGATGTCTAATAGCGACTGGTTTCAGTCCTCTCTCCAGCAGCAGGTCGGCCACTCTGCGGCTGATGGTGCTCTTCCCCGCGCCGGTCCTCGTAGCAACGACTGCGACCACGGGCTTTTTCGACTTGATCATGGTGTCGGAAGGTCCGAGCAGGTGGAAACTCGCGCCCTTCGATTGGACCACCGACGCCTTGTCCATCACGTACTGGTTCGACACATCGCTGTAAGAGAAGTAGACGTCTGTGATCTTCTCTGAAACAATCAGGTTCCCTAGCTCGTCTTCAGGCCGGATTTGGATTCCCTTGGGGTAGAGCCTTCCAGCCAGGGAGGCCGGGTAGGTCCTGTCAGATATGAACGGAATCTGGGTAGCTGTGAAAGCCACCACCCTGAAGGCTGGGTTGTCGCGGAAGAAGACGTTGAAGTTGTGGAAGTCTCGTCCAGCCGCACCCATTATCAGCACATTTCTTGCCAATCGAAATACCTCGTCAGGGCACCCTCCTGGCCGTTCTTATATCTGGCTTCCCATGTCCGATGGCTTCTACTGACAGCCTTCGCCTGACTACATGCTCCACGGCTTCCCGCCGTGTACGACCTTCTCCGGGAGGCGACTCTCCCACTTCACCAGAAAAGCGAGGTCATCTTTCTTGCTTCTCAGGTTGTCAGGGAGCATCACTGGAATCTCCTCGACGATAGGATAGTAACGGCCGCACTCCGAGCAGAGAAGAACCCCCTCGGCAATTACCTCTCCATTGACGTTGAACTCAAGCAGTTCGAGCGGATAGTGCTTGTCGATGGGACACGCGAGTATGTCGAGAAGCTTCCTCTGCACGCCGCTCAGAATGCGGCCCGGCCGTATAAAACTCTCGGCAGGCCAGAAACGTTAATCTACTTCGCTCAGAGCCTCCCCTCTCAGCCGGCCATAGCGCGTGGGCCCTACCCAGACTCGTTCCGATCCTGGAAGTAAAACCACGCGTCGTCACCGTGTTACTGAGTTCCGAGAGGGCTCGGGAAGTGGTGATGCCGGCGACCAATCACAATCCCCAAGTTGTTGTTTTTCCGGGATTTTGCGGTAGGAATGTTTAAGTCCGAGCCAGGGCTGCCGATCTTCGAATAGAGCTTGTCTTTGCTCCCCATCATACCGCTGCAGGTTGCGGCCGACACTAGCACCCTCCTGTACATAGTGTTCTTCATGGGGCTCTTTGTATTCCAGTTCGCCTTCGGCACGAGAATTCAGGTCTACTTCGCGCTCAATGACATCGGTAGAGGCCTCACGAAGCTGAAGGTGATGAAGGAGAAATCTAGGAAGGAAGCCATCGATTACATCGTCAACGTGGGCAAGGCCCCCAACGACCCCTCCCCGAGAGTCGACCAGTTCCTTGACTACGTTACAATAATGCCAGTGGGCATAGACCCCCAGGGCCTCGTCAACAAGATTGACCACATAGTGACGACCAACAATGACAGGGTTAGGGCTGAAGTCACAGCACTCGTCGCGCAGAATAACCCAGTCACGGTTTCGATTTCGGAGAACCTCCTCGAGGTTGCCACTGCGCTCAACATGATTCACAAGGTGGTGAGGCACTACTACATCTTGGGGAAGAAGACCAATTCGTACTTCACTCTGATTCAGCTGCAGATGCTGATGCCCATGATAATCCAAGAGTCAGACGCGCTGCTCAACGCAGTCGACTCCTTCAAGGTGGGCCAGCCTGTCGGTGACGGAATAGGTCCAGTTTCAGTCTCGAGACTGATGGTCGGAAAGGAGAAGCGCGTGATCGCGAAAGATACCGTAATGGCGATTACAGAGTACAAGGGAAGGAAGCTCTACGTGGTGAAGGCGGACGGGCCGATGGCCTACGTCGGTCAGCCGGGCGTCGCAATCAAGAAGGTGATAGAGGAGATGGGGGTCAAGCCTAGCGCGATCATTATGATTGATGCAGCTCTGAAACTCGAAGGCGAGAAGACCGGAGAGATAGCTGAGGGCGTGGGCGCCGCCATCGGTGGTATTGGAGTTGAGAAGTTCCAGATTGAGGAGGTGGCGACCAAGAACAAGGTCCCGCTGTACGCGATTCTAGTCAAGCAGAGCATCTTGGAGGCGATAACCGTGATGCGGAAGGAGATTGCTGAGGCGTCTGATAAGGTGGTCCAGACGCTACAGAGAGTCATAGAGGAGAAGACGAAGGAAGGGGACGAAGTCCTCGTCGCAGGGATAGGTAACACCCTGGGAGTAGCACAATGATGAGCTCTGTTCCGGCAACAGACAAGAAGTCCAAGCTCCTGGTCTATACAGTGGAGGAATGCCCCGTGTGCAACCAGAAGACCAAGAGGGCATTCGCGGTGGGTGACTACATAACCAAGGACGGCTCGAAGTGCACGAAGTGCGGCAACCAGACCAGAGTCAGTCTGGTCTACGCAGAAAGCACAAAGCCCTCAAGTTAGAACGACGAGTCCGCCCTCATCCAGCGCCATCGTATGCTCGAACTGTGCGACAGGACTTCCCGAAGCTTCAACAAGCATCGGATACGACCTGATCATGCGTCTCTTCATCAGTTGCCTCAGGACTCCGTCGACCTTAGCCTTGCCGAACTCCTGAGTGTACCAGCGGGGGGTGAAGGGAAGAGTCTTCCGTTCGTTCCATATCAAGTCCGCAAACCTGTCAAGCTCAGCGACACTGGTCTTCTTCCTCGCCACCAGAGAAAAGATAGTCTCAGAGGGCGAGTCGACGACGTAGCCAGCCGCGGAACCGAGCGTGACGAATGGTTCAATCGCAAAGACGTCTCCTTTCTTGAGCAGCTGCATTCCTGGCACATAGAGATTCGGGATGCTCTTCCCTGCATGGACAACGTACCTGTCTACCGTGTGCCCCGTCAGGTTCGTGATGGTCTTGAAACCGAAGCGAGACGCCTCCCGGTGGATTTCCCTTCCAATCTCACCAGTCCTGGTTTCCTTCTTGGCCGCTTCGATTGCCGCGCCGAGCGCCCTTTCCGAGGCTTCGAGTAACAGTTGGAGGTCAGGGTTGAACGTGACACTGACAGCGGTATCCGTGAGATACCCATCGATCTGAACTCCGAAGTCGACCTTGATTAGATCACTCTCTAGGAAAACGGATTTGTCGTCATCCTGTGGGGCGTAGTGAGCAGTGACGCGGTCCACACCGATCCCAGTAGGGAATGCCGGGCTTCCCCCACGCCCAGCGATTTCTTGCTCTACCAGCTGGCAGGTCTCAAGATACCCCATTCCAGGCCGAATGCGCGACCTTACCAGCGCCCTGACCTCATTGGTGATCTTGCCTGACTTCTTGTACTGTTCTGCGATTAGTGTCAATTCATTTCACAAATCCTTTATCCCATTCGTCCGACCAGCAAGCCCGAGGTATTTCAATTGATTTCGGCAACGTGGTCCATCCGATGAAATACAGCTGCGTAGCCTTGGGTGGGACCTTCGATCATCTACATAAGGGGCACATGGCCCTCCTCAGGAGAGGTTTCTCCCTTAGCGATGTGGTCGTGATCGGTGTCACCTCTGATTCCTTCGCCTCGAGGGAGGGAAAGTCGCCTGACCAATCATATTTGGAACGGGTTAAGGTCATTGAGCGAGTCCTAAATTCAACCTTCTCAGGAAGGAAGTACGTGATTGTCAAGCTAGAGGACTTCTTCGGCACCGACATAGCCTCGCCCAAAGTCGAGGCGATCGTCGTTACCCGGGAAACCGCTGCTCGGGTTCCCATAGCAAACTCATTGAGGGCGGAGAAGGGGTATCCGCCCCTAAAGGTGGAGGTCGTGGATCACGTCCTAGCTGTGGACGGCAGGCCCATCTCGTCTACCCGGATTCGGAAAGGCGAAATCGATGCCGAGGGGCGGATTCTGAGCCAATCCCTCAAGATGAAGCGCTCTCAGCCTCGAAAGGGATAATATCTGAACTCACACAGGTAAGTGCATTGTGGAGAAGGACAGGCTGGACCCTTGGGGCTCAAGCTCGATCAAGGACTACTCTAGACTCCAGTCTGAATTCGGTATCGAGCCCGTTACCCCGCTACTCAAGCGCTTCAAGAGGCTCAGCCATCATCTAAGCAGGGGAATTGACTTCGGACAACGCGACCTTGCGAGGGTCCTCGACGCCGTAGACAAGAACAAACCCTACGCCGTGATGAGTGGCATCAAACCAGATGGGAGCTTCCATCTCGGGAACAAGATGACGGCAGACGACATGGTCTACTTCCAGTCACTGTCCGAGAAGGCAATCGTGTTCTACGCGATAGCTGATGTCGAGGCGTATGCAGACAACGGGCTGTCCTTCAAGGACACCTCGAAGATAGCCACCAAGAACGTTGCTGACATGCTCGCATTGGGCCTGGAACCAGAAAGGGCGGTAGTCTACAAACAGAGCGAAGAAATTAGGGTTATGCGGCTGTCCACGATCTTCTCCCGAGATGTCACAAACAACATGCTCAGGGCGATTTATGGCGAGAGACAGATAGGCCTCTACCTCTCTGCGTTAGTCCTTGTGGGCGACATCCTAATGCCACAGCTGGTGGAATTCGGCGGTCCGAAGCCGGTTCTCGTCCCAGTCGGAGCCGATCAAGACCCTCACATTAGGCTCGCCAGAGACGTTGCTGCCAAGCACAACGACGAGTTCGGATTCGTCCCTCCATCAGCAGTTTATCACAGGTTGGAACTCGCCCTAACGGGAGGTTCCAAGATGTCAAAGAGGGTCCCTGAGTCAGGATTCACATTAGACGACACACCGACCGAGGCCTCGAAGAGGGTGCTGAGTGCATTCACAGGAGGGAGAGCTACGGTCGAGGAGCAGATTCGCTTGGGGGGAAATGCCGACATTTGCCCGGTTTACGATCTCTACCGTTTCCACTTTGCGATCGACGATAATCACTCACAGCAAGTCTACCATGAGTGTATCAAGGGAACAAGGATGTGCGGCGAGTGCAAGAAGGAGGCTGCCGGCCTCGTCAAGCGGTTCCTTGAGGACCATCACAAGCGGCGAGAGGCACTGCTAGGCGACGCGAAGGAACTCCTCCAGACGAGCCGGAAATACATCGAATCGACGGGTAAGTAAGATAGAGACATGTCGAGCTCACTCCACCCTATCGAAAGGAAGGTCCTCGCCTCCCTGACTGGACAAGGCAGACTTGGCTTCGAGTCCTTGGTATCCGATACGGGGCTCAATGCGGACCAAGTGAGGCGTTCGCTGCAATGGCTCTCTTCCAAGGGTCTGATTATTATCCAAGAAGAAGAAGCGGAGAGTCTCGCAATCCAATACTCCCCGCCCGAGCTCGCATTGGTGGATGCGGTCACCAGATCGGCTGAGCCGCTCACCATCGATGACCTGAAGTCGAAGTTCGCCTCCGAGAGTGAATTCTCGGCAGCTTTCGGGCGGGCAAGGTCATCAGGGTGGGTCAGCCTTGACCAGGAGTGTTCTCCTCCTGTGGTCCGCGTCGCCGACACGACGGGACCGGCGGCTCTCAACTCAATAATGCTGTTGGTCTCGAGAGGGGCGAGCGAGGCATCGTTTTCGGATTCCGAGCGGAAGGTCGTCGCCGAACTAGTCAAGCGCGGGGTCCTGAGAAGGTTCTCCGTTCGCTCCTTGACCATCTCGATCACCCCCGCGGGAAGCGAGGCTGCCAAATCCAATGAGAGTGAGGGCTCCCTGGACAGACTCTCTCCTGAGATTCTGGCCTCTGGAGCCTGGCGAGGGAAGGGATTGAGGCCAATCGACGTGGAGGCGAAGGCCCCCGTCTTCTATCCTGGGCGGAGGCACCCGGTCCGGGATTTCATCAGGGAAGTGCGAGAAGCCTACATCTCGATGGGCTTCACAGAGCTGGAGGGAAACAGCATTCACCCGGCCTTCTGGAACTTCGATGCGCTCTTCATACCGCAAGACCACCCTGGGAGAGAGATGCAGGATACGTTCTATCTCGAGGGGCTCCTAGACCGCGAGATGAGCCGCCAAGGGGTTGTGGCTAAGGTCTCGGCCACTCACGAGAACGGATGGAAGACAGGCAGCAAGGGCTGGGGATATGCGTGGAGAATCGAGGAAGCCAGGCGCCTGGTCCTAAGGACGCACAACACCGTCTTGACGGTGAGGGCGCTCTCCCGATTGCGCGGAAAAGAGACTCGAGTCTTCGCTGTCAGCAAGGTTTACAGGAATGAAAACCTCGATTACAAGCACCTCGCAGAATTCTACCATGCGGATGGAATCATGGTGGGCGAGGGGCTCAACGTAAGGCATCTGATGGGGTTCCTAAAGGAGTTCTACAAGAAACTAGGGATGAGGGACATCAAATTGTGGCCCACGTACTTCCCCTACACTGAGCCTTCTCTTGAAGTTGTGGGATACTCCGAAGTGGCGAAGGCGTGGATAGAGTTGAGTGGGTCGGGCGTGTTCAGACCTGAAGTTACGGTCCCATTGGGAGTGAAGGTCCCAGTTCTCGCGTGGGGGCCCGGCATTGAGCGCCTGATGCTGATGCGCTTTGGGCTTGACGACATGAGAGCCCTCTACGGCAGCAACCTGGACTGGCTACGAAGGAGAATGGAGATTGCCCGTAGTTAGAATCGACCTGAAGAGGTTCTCAAGGATGGTCGGTGCCAGCCAAGCCAAGATTCTGGACCGGCTCCCTTTCATCGGGTTGGACATCGAGGGCACCGACGGCGACTCCGTGCGGGTGGAATACAGCCCGAACAGGCCCGATTACGGAACTGATTTCGGGATAGGAAGGTCGCTCAAGGGCCTCCTCGGAAAGGAAGTTGGCATGCCTCAATATACAGCGAAGCCTTCGGGGGTCTCGGTTTTAGTTGACCGAAGGCTCACCTCGGTCAGGCCGTTCATCGCCTGCGCTACAGTCACGGGCCTTCGCCTGGACGACGAAGATGTTCGCCAGGTCATTTCCCTACAGGAGGACCTTCACAATGGCCTCGGAAGGCGAAGGAAGAGGGTCGCAATCGGTCTTCACGACCTTGGAGCCGTAGAGCCACCGTTCTCGTACGCTGCGGTCAAGTCCGACTTCAGTTTCACCGCTCTGGGAGGCAAAGGGCCCGCGACCATATCTCAGATTCTTTCACACACGACCGAAGGGAAGACCTACGGCCCGGCACTAAAAGGAAGCAAGTCCTTCCCAATCATTACTGACTTACGAGGGGAAGTTCTATCGTTTCCGCCAGTTATCAACGGCGACCTCACGAAGGTTTCAGCCAGAACCCGCAACATGTTCATCGACGTAACTGGCACAAACCGCGAGGCATGTGATGATGCACTGGCGATAATCGTCACCACCCTCGCAGAGGCCGGCGGGAAGATAGGCAGTGTCACTATCAAATACCCAACCACGCCGCGCGTTACGCCAGATCTTTCTCCCGTCCATCTCGTCCTCGATCTCGGCCTCATCACTTCCACTCTCGGACTTGACTTGATAAAGCGTCAGGTCGTAGAAGCGCTTGAAAAAAGCCGTCTGTCGGTGAGGGGCGACGTTGCCTATGCTGCTCGCTACAGGATCGACCTACTGCATCCTGTCGACATCGCAGAGGAGGTAGCGCTGGGATATGGGATAGACATGATCAAATCGCTTTTCCCGCCAAGCCACCAGCCAGGAAGCTTTCACCCATTTGAGCAATTCCTTGATTCGGTGGCGACTCTAATGGCAGGCTCCGAGATGCTGGAGCTGATGACCTTCGAGCTCGTGGACGAGGAATCACTCTACGCGAAGTTTGGTCGGACCTCTGACGGGAAGATAGCTGTGCATGAGCCGCGGAGCCTTGAGCATTCAGTCCTGAGGGACGCGCTAATCCCTAATCTCCTGGCCGCCCTGTCGAGTAATGTGAAGTCTGACTATCCTCAACGCGTCTTCGAGATTGGAAGGGTCTACGAGCGCACTGAAGCCGGGGTCTCCGAGGCGTGGCATCTAGGTTGCGTCGTCGCACACTCTCAGGCCTCCTATTCTGAGGCGAAGATGTACCTAGAGTCTATCTGCAGGACTCTCACGGGCGAGGAGCTCACGGCAGAGGAGTCCCAGCATTGGGTCTTCGCAGCAGGCCGTTGCGCGGCCGTCGGCATTGGCAAGGGTCTGGTCGGCCACGTGGGAGAGCTGAAACCGGAGACAATCGACGCCTTCGGGCTGAAAGTCCCGGTGTCAGGGTTCGAGCTTGACCTCACGGCCCTCTACAAACAGCTAAAATAGACCAATTCGCCTTCGAGTCCAGACGGCTTTCGTTCAAAAGCGCGCAAAACGGCCAACTGCGAAGGCGGAAACGCTTTGATGAGCAGATGGTTTACCCAGTCGCGCGACAGACGGAGGCCGTTTGCCCGTTGAAGAGGCTTGGTGATGCTCCCCGCTGAAAGCTGGGACATGATCCGGGCCCGTCAGAGACGGGCAACAAAACCAAAGGAGCGATTGAAAGATGATCGATAAGCGTCAAAGGGCCATCGATGCTTTCGGGGCCTTTATTTCAGACTTCATCCGCGATCTCAACGACCTTTCCAAAGAGGGCTGGTCCGTTCTGGTTGAAGGCCAGCGAGACGAGAAAGCACTTCGCAAGCTGGGATTGAGAGGTCGCATCGCCACGATTTCCTCAGTACGGAGAAGAGGGATTAGAGCTTTCGGGGACTCGAGGAATGTCATTCTCCTCACGGACTTGGACAGGGAAGGGGCGGTCCTTACCTCGAGGTATCTGAAGGAACTCTCACACGAAGGTCTATGCATCTCGCTGTCAGAGCGGCGTCGTCTCAAGCATGCTTCGAGAGGAGTCTTTTTGCATGTCGAAAACCTCTCTCGTTTCGAAGAGAATTTCTCGAAGATGTAGGTATAGACGAGTGTCAGAAACCATGAAGTTTATATCCCAGGTTTTTTCCCCAAGAAATCGACTTACGCTAACCCCGTTAAGCACGAGTTAGAACATAGATGAACGAAACAGAAGTGGATGAAATTGCCAGATTCAGGTATAGTAAAGTATTTAGTAAGACTGAAGTTTGAAGTTGATGGAGTCGTAGAAAGGGCCGACGTAATCGGCGCCATCTTTGGTCAGACCGAAGGGCTCTTCGGTCCAGAAATGAACCTCAACGAACTTCAGAAGAGTTGGAAGGTCGGGCGGATAGAAATCAATCTGGAGTCCAAGAATGATAAGACCAAGGGAGAGGTGATAGTCCCCATGTCGACCGATATCGGGACTGCCGCCCTCATAGCTGCTGCGGTTGAGAGTGTCGACAAGGTTGGCCCTTGCAGTGCACACTTCAACCTTGGCGCTATAGAGGACGTAAGAGCAACCAGACGGAAACAAATCGTCGATAGAGCGAAGCTGATAGTTAGAGACTGGAGTTCCAAGACCTCGAGTGAAGGAGAGAATGTACTGAAGGACGTCACGGAGTCAACCAAGAGGGCGCGAGTGATCAACTACGGCCTGGAGAACCTGCCTGCCGGGCCTGGTGTGTATTCCTCTGAGCTGGTCTACTTGGTCGAGGGAAGGGCCGACGTCGTGCTCTTCCTCAGGGCCGGGATTGAAAACGTTGTCGCGCTCGAAGGAACGAGCGTTCCCGACTCGATAATCGAGCTTGGAAAGAAGAAGCGTTTGATTGCAGTCCTCGACGGCGACAGGGGAGGCGACCTGATCGAGAAGGAGCTGGCCCAAGTCGTCAGAGTGGAAATGGTAATCAGGGCGCCGACGGGCAAGGAGGTTGAAGATCTGACGCCAATAGATGTCATCAACATGCTGAAGGCCGAAAAGCTCGAAACAGTCCCAGCAGGATCTCGCAAGGAGAAGCCAGCTGAGCGCGCCCCAGAAAGAGCCCAGGAGGAACCAGATGAGCCAGTAGTAGTGAAGACCCGCGAACTGTATCCGAATTTGAACGGAACCTTGGAGGCTGTTCTGCTCGACCAGGGCCTACAGGAGGTAGGACGGTTCCCGATAAGCGAGCTTGTTCAGAAGATGGAAGGTGCCAATGGCGCTCATTTCTTGGTCTTCGACGGGATTGTCACGCAGAGACTCGTTGAGTCAGCCGCTAGAGTTGGGGTGAAAGGCATCATAGGCCACCGGACTGGCGAGTTGAATAACGTCCCTGACGACGTGAGGATTGGAACCTTCAGAGACCTCGGGCTAGAGTAGCTCGGGCCCTTGATAGTCACAGAGTTCGACCCAAAACACGGGCGCTGTTCGCTGATCATCGAGTCTGCCGATGACCTCTGGACGCTAAGGCGACTCATCTCGAAGGGAGACGTCGTCGTAACTCGCAGTTCGAGAATCGTGAAGAACGAAGACGAGTTCTCCCGACCCGATAAGGGGGAGAGAGTCAAAGTCACGATTGCCCTCTTGGTCGCAGAGGTCCGCCTCGACAGCAGCGTCGAAAGGGTCAGGGTCAGAGGTTCGATCGTCGAGGCTAGTGACGAGAGTGTGACCAAGACTGGGTCGCATGCCATAACGCTTACGCCAGGTCATCTGTTGACCATCCGCAAGGAACATTGGACTCCGGTGGAGGAGGGACTCGTACGGCAGTCCAAGGCCCTCTCGAAGAGGTTCATCATCGTCGCAGTCGACAGGCGGGAGGCGGGCATTGGGATACTGAGTGGTTCCCATCTATCAGTGGCCACAACGATTGAATCGGGTCTTGGAGGGAAGATGTCCGAGGAGCAGAGCTCCAAACCCTACATCTCAAAAGTAGTGGATGTCGTGGCTCAATCCTCAAAGGAGGGCGACGATGTAGTTGTCGCAGGGCCAGGGAACTTCAAGAACGCCGTTGTCAACCAGTTGAAGGAACGGCTGAAGTCGACAACAGTACAGCCGGTCGAAGGCCTTGACACGACCGGCGCCGACGGGCTTCGTTCCTTGGTGAAGGACCCTGCTTTCCAGCAGATTGCCAAGGGATCGCTGCTCGTAGAAATTCAACAGCTAGTCACTGAAGTGGTCAGGAGGGTCTCAGTAGGCGACCCAAAGGTGGCCTATTCGTTGACCCGCGTAAGGCAGGCGGCGGATGCCGGCGCAGTGGAGTCCTGCGCAGTCTCCGACGATGTCTTCTCTGCAGGTCTTGACGAGGAGGAGCTCGTGCAAGTGCTGAACCTCATCGAAGGCAAGGGAGGGTCGGTATACTTAGCGGACTCATCTCTGGAATTCGGGAAACAGATATCTTCCCTAGGCGGAATTGTCGCCCTGCTTAGGTATTCCCTCAGATCATATTGAGCTGGGCAATGCGAACTCAGACGGAACGGTGAGGAGGAGATTCTTGATGAGACTCCTCCCAAGCATCCCCTCTGCGTGGGTGTAGTATAGCAGAAGTTCAATCAGCGAGGTAGACAGCTATGCGAGTTCGGAAGTTCCAATCACTATAGAATGGTTGTCAATGTTAGTCCGCGCGATGTCCAGCATCTGCCGAAGAATCGGGAATCTGCTAATGATGAGCCAGGCGGCTCAAAGGACATAGGGCCCGACCAAGACTACCAGAATCATCGCGATGACGGCAAGAGTCGTAACTCCTGTGATTCTCATGATGGTCTTTTCGCTCAGTTTGCCCTTCCCAAGGGCCTTGACCCCTACTCGAAAGACTTGCCCCCCATCCAACGGATAAATTGGGAGGGAATTGAAAATGGCCAACAGCAGATTGAGGAGGAAGAGCCAGTACAGAATGTTGCTTAAGGGAAAGGCGTATCGTCCCAGCGGCGTGATGTAAAATTGGGACATGGTGTCTGAGAAGGGGACATGAATCTGATATGCTGGAATCGTCGGGATGGCGAAATAGAGGCCCGGGTTCTCAAACGGGGCAGTGTAGTCGGACACTGCGAGTCGAATGTCGGAGCCGGTCACTTGGCTCACTCCGATGTAGGGATACGAAGTCGTTTTGTTGGTCAGCGTATCCGTCACATCTATGCAGCATGCTAGTCTCACATTGTCGATTAGCACGGTCTGTCCATGCCGATAGACTGTGAGGTTGATGAGTTGCCCAGACTTTAGCGTCGTATTCTGTCCGAGGACCATGTCCAGGTCTGTTACATTCTTTCCGTTAACCTGAGTCACGATATCTCCAGGCTTCACCCCTGCAGCTGCCGCGGGAGTGCCCGAACCTACGCTGACAATACCTGCGCCTGATGCCGCCGGAGTCATAGACCCAACCACAGCGAGCAGAATCAGCAGGCAAAGCAAACCCGCCACGACATTTATCCCTGCTCCTGCTGCGAGCATTCTCCCTGAATGCGAAGCTGGGGCTTCCCTCACCGAAGCCTCGTCGACCTCGACGAACGCGCCTATGGGCACTACCAGGAAGAACAGCAGCCCTGAGTTTTTGACCGGAAGGCCCAAACTTCTAGCAACTACCCCATGCGCCCCTTCGTGGATAATCATAGCTACTATGAGTGCAATCCACCCGTAAACGATAGGGATGTATGGGTTGATGCCCGGTATTCCTAAGTTGCCGAGAGGGCTAAGCGTCCGGACATAACCCGCGACAGTGACCCCACGCGGGGAAAGAAGAACGCTCAGCTCGGTCAAGAATATGTAGAACCCCAAGGCCGCAGCCACTGGCATCAGGTAGAGCAGGCACCAACCCATGGGCTTCGAGATTCTATTCTTGCCGAGCCGATCCATCAGCGATCCGAAGCGCTTTGTTCGGAGCATGACGATGCCATATTGAAACTCCAGTCGCTTGAACTCCTCTGACAACTTTCCTAACTCTTCGATTCGGGTATTGCTTTAAGCGTTCACGCTTATTATCAACCAGAGGGCTGCATGGCGGCTAACAATGAAAGGCTGTTCAAGGTGCGGGGGGAGGCTCTTTTACACCAGAAGGTACTCTGGTGAGTCTCTCTGCTCCTCTTGTTTCAGGACGTCCATCATCGAGAAGACACGAAGAACTATCTCGAAGTACGGGATGATACGCCACGGCGAGCGAGTCGGTGTCGCAATCTCTGGCGGAAAGGACAGCCTCTCCCTGCTCAGTGTCCTTCTTCGCGTCAGCAAGAACCAAGGGACCAATCTCGTGGCGATATCTGTCGACGAGGGGGTGGCAGGCTACCGTGATGAGGCGCTGGAGCATGCAAAGTCAGCGGCCGCACAGCTCGGTGTGGAGCACCTGACCGTATCTTACAAGGATCTCTACGGGTTTACCTTGGACGAGGCTCTGAACTGGAAAGAAGAGAGGGACGTCTCTTCTTGTAGCTTCTGCGGGGTCTTCAGGCGCCGCGCGATAGACGAGGCAGCAGAGAAGGCGAAGGTTTCTGTAGTAGCGACAGCCCATAACCTCGACGATTATATCCAGACATTCATGATGAACCTATTCCACGGCGACGTGACGAGGCTCGGCTGGCTGGACCCAACTTATGCAGACGATGGGTTCGCGATTAGGCGGGTCAAGCCCTTCATCGAGATCTATGAGGAAGAGATAGCCCTCTTTGCCTTCGAGACAGGTCTACCCTTCCAGAGCGTAAGCTGCCCGTACATGCATGAGGGTCTGAGAACTCAGGTGAGAGACTACCTCAATCGGATGGAGGCCGACCATCCAGGCATCAAGAACGTGCTCCTGACGTCGAGCTTGGATGTTATCTCGCGCTACGCCGGCACTGACAGACAGTCGTCGCAACAGTGCTCCGATTGTGGAAGGCCATCGTCGTCGCGCCTCTGCAATGTCTGCCGGATGAAGGCGACGATAAAGCAGCACGTTAATTACACAGGCTAGCCTCTGCCGCGTCGGCGGTGGGTAGGGAACGGGGGTTAGCCGTCCCCGCTTGGCTGAAACCGGCTTCACGCAGCGCCAGTAACCTTCGGGTAAAACCACCTTCCCCGCGACCCGCGCTGGGCGGGGGAGACGAACTCACGCCGGGGCGGGCGGTCATGAGGAGCAGCCCTCTCGAAGGAGAGGTCCTGACTCTTTATTGCCGAACCGGGCGAGGTCCGGGAGGGAGCAGCCCTAGGGCGACGTGGCCACGCTGCCTCGTCTACGTGGGGGATTCCCGGCCTGGTGAGAAGGGGGCGGAGAGTGATGGTGAACTCCGAGGGGCCCGCCGCCACTCACAGCTTTTTAACGGCCAGGAATCAGACTGAACTTGCGCAGGGGTAGCCTAGAGCCTCGCACGGGCAGCCTGGTAAGGCGCAGACAAGTCGCGCAAGCTTGCTAAGCCTGTGTCTCTAACGGGACTCGTGGGTTCGAATCCCACCCCCTGCGCTCCAAAGCTCGCTGATTTAGTGGTCGATGCTCTTGCCTGCGTAACCCGCTTCCGAACCGAGCTGCTCCTCGATTCTTATCAACTCGTTGTACTTCGCTACACGTTCCCCTCTTGCTGGCGCGCCCGTCTTGATGAACACAGCACCGAAAGCGGTCGCGAGGTGTGCTATGAATGGGTCGTCAGTCTCTCCTGACCTGTGCGAGACGATGGTGTCCCAATCCTCCCTTCCAGCGAGGTCAATCGCATCCTCGGTCTCGGAGACTGTCCCGATCTGGTTGAGCTTGATCAAGATAGAATTTGTGGCCTTCGCCTCGATTCCTTTCTCAATCCTCCTCACGTCGGTTACGTAGAGATCGTCGCCAATTATCCGAGTCTTCAGGCCTAGCCTCTTGGTGATTGAAGCGAAGGATTCGAACGAGTCTTCGGCGAACGGGTCCTCGATTGTAAGCAGCCCGTACTCGTCTCGCAGCGTTGCATAGTGGTCCTCGAGTTTACTCGCTGTCAGTGAAGCTCCGTCTATGGCGTAGGTTCCTTTCTTGATGTCATAGAAGGTCGACGCCGCGGCGTCTATTCCGAGCCTGACCTCCCCTTCGTCGTAACCTGCCTTCCTGATCGCTTCCTGGAGTGAGGCGAGTGCGTTGCTTGTCTTGCTGAGCGGAGGTGCGAATCCGCCCTCGTCTCCTACGTTGATGGCATTTCGCCCGTATTCGGCCGTAAGGACCTTCTTTAGCGACTGGTAGACCTCGGCACCCATCCTAATCGCCTCCCTGCAAGAGTCCGCCCCCACTGGTTCCACGTGGAATTCCTGGACAGCAAGCTCGTTCCCTGCATGCTCGCCGCCGTTGATCACGTTCATCATTGGCACAGGAAGGATGTAAGCCGGGGAGGTCCTGAGTTGCGCGAAGAGCCCTACCATGTTGGAGTTGGTTGCCGCCCTTGCCGCGGCCATTGAAACGGCGAGTATCGCGTTTGCACCCAGATTTCCTTTGTTTGGTGTTCCGTCCATTTTGATCATCGCCTCGTCTATCTCTCTCTGGTCCTGACAGTCCATTCCTTTCAGCTTGGGTCCGATTACATTGTTCACATTGAAGACTGCCTTGGAAACCCCTCTCCCTAGAAACCTCCTTGGGTCTCCGTCTCTGAGCTCGAGGGCCTCATGGGACCCAGTCGAGGCGCCAGAAGGCACGCTCGCCCTGCCGATCGCTGAGATCGTCATCACTTCCGCCTCCACGGTTGGGTTCCCTCGGGAGTCGAGAATTTCTCGGGCTCTGACCGCAACTATCTCGATTGGTTTGGTTCGCACGGCTGGATCAGATCCTGGCCCGTGAGAGCCCGTTAAATCTGATTCGCTTAGGATGTTGGGATTCGTCTCTTGAAATGGTTTGGGGTTCCAAGGCTTATTAGAGGTCTGGACCGCGAGCGGCGTGGGCCGGTCGTCTAGCTCGGTTAGGACGTCAGGCCAAACCCGTCAAGCCCTTACACGGCGAAAGTCGGCGGTTCGAGTCCGCCCCGGCCCACCATGGAAAAGCTCAGAATGGCTTTTTCTTGGCTCCCTGTGAAATTGTAATTCAATTGAATTGCTGCGGCTCCGGAGGAGGAATCAGGTTCTTCAACGGGCGGACGAAGATGCCTACGAGACCACATCCTATCACGACGAGAGCGGCGATGAGTATCCCGTTGACGACGCCAAGGTACTCTGCTGCGAAGGCTCCAAAGACTATGCTGATGGGCGCGGTCAGGAACTCTACGAACCGTTTGAATCCAAATAGTCGACCAAGCATTGTGTCTGGCACAGTTTCTTGATAATACACTGTCGTTATGGTATCACTGAACGGCAGGAACAAGCCGAACCCGAAAATGGCGAGGAGGGCTTCCAGTAGCGTGGTTGTGTAGGCGATGGTTAGGAGGAACGCTCCCATACCAAAAATTGATGCAAGAATCGCAAACCTTCTTCTCTTCACCCTTTTGACCTTGCCAAGATAGAGGGCTCCTACGAGGATGCCCAGCGCACTAATCGATCCGATCATGCCGTAGCCAAAACTGCCTGACCTCAGGATGTCATCCGCAAAGATCAGCGCGTACACGTACCAGAATGCCCCGAGGCCAAAGTTGCACCCAGAAATCAAGATAGACATCCAGACGAGGTCCATTCTGCTCTTGAAGTACGCGAAACCATCCTTGAAGTCTCTTGCCCATGAAGGCCGCGCCTTTTCAGCAAGATGTGGCGATGGGATATTGACAACCAAAAGTGCGAACACCAGCACCACGAAGCTTAGGCTGTCGGCCAAGAGCGCGACGCCAGTTCCAAACAGGGCGATGGTAATCCCGGCGAGTGCCGGCCCGGCCACGCTGTCGAGTTGGAAGGTAGCTGTGAGAGTCGAGTTTGCCCTAAGGAGCTTCTCTTTTCCGACCAGTGCGGGAGTTACGGTGTCGGCAGCTAGATCGAAGAGCGCGCCGAGCGAACCTACCGTGAAGGCGATGGCAAAAATGAAGACTAAGGGGGTGTTGCCAGTTACCGCAGCTATCCCAATCGCGCCGAAGAGCGCCGCTCTGGAGGTTTCCGTCCCAAGCATTAACGTCCTTCTGTTCCACTTGTCCACGTACACGCCTCCGTATAGTCGAATCACCGACCTCGGTACCATGAAGACAATCCATGTGAACGCGAGAGCCAGTGCCGAACTTGTGATCGCGTAGACGAGCCAAGATAGGGCAAGGTTACCAAAGTAGTCGCCGAGAGAGGACACACCCCTGCCGAACAGGAAGACCAGGAAGTTCTTGTTTCTAGAAAGAGATGGGTATTGGGGGTTCGCCATGATTGGCTGACTTCCTCCCTTGGCGGAGCCTTAATTCCTTACGGTTAGAATCCTACGAATGTCACAGACGTGGTTCCTTGCGACGGCGACGGCGACGGCAAGCGTTTATTAGTTCTCAAAAATTCGGCCTGCCATGGAAATTATCGGCGGCTTCGGATCGCACTAAATCTTTAGGCCTCGTCCGGCACCTTAGGACGCAGTTGAACGTCTCTTGTCGAGAAGGTGTTCTTCTGTGTTTCAGGTCGTTGATCTTCCCGGAAACCGCTAGCGGGTTCTCTGTCATTTGTTCACTCACCGGCTCACTCATCTCTCAGGCTCACCGTCTAAGAGTTATCTAGACTCCCGCAGCTGTCCCAGTGATGACTGGCTTCAGGTATATCGGCTGGGCTGAGTATGGCAAGCTGACCGAAGCCCTGGCCGAGAAAATCCGCTCCTCAGGGAAGATCTTCGACTTGGTGGTCGGGATTGCTAGAGGAGGAATTCCCGTGGCGATGGTGGTATCGGACCGGTTGGGCCTCAAGATCGACACCATCACCGTGAAGTCATACAGCGGCATAGCCAAAAGAGGCTCGGTCAGGATCCTCTCGGCCCTTACAGAGGATGTCAAGGGTAAGCAAGTGCTCGTCGTGGACGACTTAGTCGACCAAGGCGACACCATGAGCGGGGTGAAGGGATTCCTGAGCGAGAAGGGCGCTAAGGATGTCGAGACAGCTGTTCTCATTAAGAAACCTTGGAGCAAGACCCAGCCTGACTACTTCCTAGAGACAGCCGATGAGTGGATCGTCTTTCCCTTTGAGTTGACTGAGGTGAACACACTCAGAAAGGCCCGCGGGGATGCGGTGTAAGGTCGGCACAAGAAAGTAATCCATGTCGACCGGCACGCCCTGCATAGTGCAGAATCCTCGGTCTCAGGTCCTTCCGGAAGTCGCATGAATACTAAGGTGATACAGTGTGCGTCCACTTCTGACAGCTCGCTCGAGTTGGAAGTTGCGCCTCCGAGGACCCCAAACACGACTGCTATCTTTCTGGTGTAGATAAGCCGAGGATAGAAGAGATGATTCGATAGGTGAGTCCCCAGACTGTGAGGCCATCCACGAGCAGCGCAGGCGTTTCCCTGGTCTCGTCTCCTGCTCCGATTCTATAGGTCGACCTCGACTGTTTGGCCATGAGCTTCTCCAGCTCAATCCAATGGTAAGAGGAAACCTCTTCGTTCGGGCGCACCTCGACATCTCTCCTAGTGAGGAAGACGGCGGGTGTGACGTCGAGTGTCCCTGTGTGGGTCCTAAATGATACGAAGTAGCCCAGGAAATCAGCGTCCTCTCCGAGGTCGATCCCCACTTCCTCCCGAGCTTCTCTGATTGCTGTCTCCTTCGCTGTGCCGTCTCCTTCTTGGGACTTCCCTCCCGGGAAGGCGACCTGCCCCGACCATGGGTCACTCGCGTGGTCCGCCCGCTTGATTAGGAGCACGCTAGGTGCATCGGGGTCCTTGAAGGTCACGGCGACCGAAGCCCGCCTGAGCGGCCCGAGTGCAGGTTCGTTGTCGTTGAGCTTCTCCTTCAGGGCCTGGAAGATTTCCACTTTAACTGGCCGAGAATCCGAGCAATCCTCCAATCTTAAATATGCACATTCATTCAACGGGCATCGCAATTCTATATGATGCCTACAAGAACAGAAGATCAGGGCGTATCCGTGAAGCTTACGGAAGAGAACTTCGACGAGTTCAGCTCAGGAGACAAACCACTGTTCGTGGACTTCTGGGCGACTTGGTGCGGGCCGTGCAGGGTGATGGACCCAGTGGTCGAAAAGCTAGCCGCCAAGTATTCTGGCAGGGTAATCTTCGGCAAGGTTAATGTCGACGAGGAAATTAGCATCTCGTCGCGCTACCAGGTCTTCTCGATTCCCACATTCATGGTTTTCAGGAGAGGTCTGCCGATGGACGTAGTAATAGGGGCGGTCAGCGAGCCATCTCTGGAGAGGCTCCTGAGAACCGTAATCGATGGTCCCTCCCGGCTGACCTGAGGCGCTCTAGGTCACCCTCGTACCGTCCATCAGGAAGATGTCTGCCTCATCGAGATTAATCGATCTCGAGGAGAGGACGGGCCCGAACTGGAACGACTTGCTCCTGTTAATCGGTTGCCCACCAACCATCCTATTGAACGGAGGCATCACCGTCAACTTCCCCTTCCCTTTCGCTCTTGAGTGGTAACCTGCGCCTTCCATTAGTTGTGACACGTCATAGATCGCCGAGACCCATACAGATTCTCTGGTGCGGGATCCCAGCGCGTCCCTCATCTCATATGTAAAGTGAGAGTGACCAATCACGAGGTTCTTCGTGGCGATGGCCTCTTCGGATGGCCAGGCGTGACCATGGGCCAGCCCCACCCTTCCTCGCCCCCGGCCGATGACCGTCCCCTGCGACGGATGCAGCTTCACCCGGGGAGGCAGCACAGTCCTGATGTTCCCGTCGTGATTGCCGGCCACGACGTCGACGGACTCGAAGAGATCCAACATCGTGTCGAAGAACCAAGGAACGACTCCCCAGTCGATGTCCTCGACCTTTCCCACGGTGTGCTTGACGTCGCCGAGGACAGCCAGGCTCGTTGCGTGGTACCTCTCTGCCAGGTCGCGGACCCTGGCAACCATCTTCACCGAATAGGCAGGGAGACGGAATCCCCTCTTCGCCATCTCCTTCTCGAGCCCTAGGTGAAGGTCGGATATCAGGAGGGTGCATTCGCCGGGGATTGAGAAAATGAGAGCGGCGTCGCCAGGTATTATCTTCAGCAAGCTATGCGATCAGCGGGAGTATCTCTCCCCTGATGAAAGAGCTGAATTCTGAAATGTCCATCTTGCTGAAACCTGTCACCACGCAATTCCTGGTCACACCCATCACATAGCCTGTCTTCGAGCTCTTGAGTACGATGTACCACAGCTTACCGTGGGTCAGATAATCCGAGTAGAGCGTCGTGTTGCCGAGGCTCGCCCCGTACAGGGACAGCTTGTTGATGCTCGGCAGGTCCATGTCGTCGAAGAAGATTATCTTCGTGTCATCGAAGTTCTTCTCGTGGAACTTCCTCAGTGTCTCCGGGTCAATCCTGGCCTCGACTATCTGTCCCAGGCTCAGGAAGACTGCCTTGCTCATCTCGTTCGCAATGTTGTTCGCTCTGTTCTTTTTGTCGTAGACTGTCAGGAAGAGCCTGTCCTTGTAGAGGTTGAAAGAGAAGGGAGCCTCATAGGTTCGCGGGACGGGTAGCGCCTTGTCCCTGTGTCTCACAACGAAGACGACATCGAACGAAAACGTCCCTTCAAGTGTCCCCTTTCCCGCTGTCAGGTCCGTGATCTCAGAGATGAGCTTGAACTCCTGTTCCTCGACCGTATTTTCTGTCTCGATCCTGAACGCCTTCAGTTTCTCCGCGAGCACGTCCATGTCGGAATTCTCCCTCACCAAGAACACCTTACCAGCCAGAACCAAGCCAAATCTGCCCTCTCCTCGCCCGTTAATGGACTTTCAGTTTCCCCAGAATTGGCGGGTAGTCACAAACCTGATCTTTGCCTCCAGCAGGTCCCTGTAGAACGCCTCTTCGTCATCTCGCATCTCGGCCAGAATTCTAGAAGCAGTCTGCGGCCCAATCCCGTAGACAGTCTGGGCTACCACCGCGTCTTTTCCGTACGACAGGACGAGGTCGGCCGCCCTCCTTGCCTTGGATAGTTCGGCCCTTTCTTCTTCGCTCAACTGCGCCCTGGCACTCCTCCTGCTGAGAAGGTCCGTAATCTTGGACGTGCCATAGTAGCAAGGGGCCAGCAATCCAGACCCGCATGAAATGCACCTTGGCTCGTCCCGCAAGTCGCCGACCGTCGTCACGCCTTGGTCGGTCCCGCACTTGACGCAGACCAAGCTGACCTCGGTCCCGAAGATACTTGCCTTCATGCGCTGATAGGATGACCTTCCGAGTGAGTCCGGCGCCACCGCCTCGGGGACCTCCAGGTATCGGTACAACAGGCCGTAGGCTATTGGCGTCGGCCTTTCCCCTGCCTGGAATGTCTCTACGGATACTTCGCCGCCAGCGACGAGAGCCAACACTTGCTTGCTCCGATCCATATCGATGAGGTCCCTGCCTGTCTCCTGGAGCGCCTCCTCGAAGATTGGGGTCTTCTCGAACCTGGTGGGGAGAGAGCACAAGTTGGGGTGTGTGATTAGCTTCCCTCTCTTCAGTGCCCCGAACCTTTCGGCTACGTGCTTTATGCGCGCGGGGAAGGGGAAGTTTCGTTGCGCCGCGACCGCGTATGTCCTTTCCAGCTGTTCCGGTGTAAGACCCATTAGCTCCTTCGAGAGGGCTTTCAAGTCGAGTTCTTCCGTGTCGGTGGTCAGTTCCACCAGGATCCTATAGCCGTCGAGCCACCAGATTCTCACCAGTCCGTGCCTCGAGAGAAGCTCTTCGAAGACGTAGGCGAAGGTCCTGTTCACCGACTCGCCGAAGCAGAGGTGGATTATCAGGTACTTGCCAAATCCCTCAAAGAGCACGATCTTATCGGACGGGACAGGCGCTCCCATCTTCTTGTGCTCGGCGATCTCGTCGACCACCAGGGCCCTCGCGGCGGCACTGCCCAGAATCTCCAAGATTGCATTCTCAGTAGGCGCGTCACCTCTGTCAAGTGCTTCTGAGATGGACCTCCTGAGCCTCCCCGTTTCGAGGGCCAGCTCGAAGGGTATCGGCAGCATCTCTCCATCCCACGTCGCGACCGCTGCCAGAGGGTCTTCCACGGGCGTGACGTAGATCTTCCTATCGTCGGCGACCTGCTCTATCTGCCAGACCTTCCCTTTGCAAATGAAATGAACACCCGCCTTGGCCTTGAGCAGCACGAACTCCTCCCCCAGTATCCCGACTGTCTCGTTTGTCGAGACGTCGACCACAAGGTACCTGGTCTCGTCCGGGATCATTGACAGATTCTCGAAGTAGTACTCTCTCGTCAGCCTGGTCCTCGTTAGCGTTCTGCCGTCGAACCTCAACTTTCTGAGCTCGGACAGGTAGCCCACGGTGCGGTCGAAGGCCTCTTTCTGAAGGTCCATGAATGGGGCCGCCTTCCTCACCTCGCTCAACATCTGGTCGGCTTCCATGGCCCCGAAATCCATTAGGTACCCCGCCACCTGATGGGCGAGGACGTCGAGGGAATTGGCATAGGGCTTTGTTGGCTCTATCCTCCCCCGCCCCGCAGACAGGATGCTGGCCGTCGACTCGAGGATGTCGTCGGCGGAGACGGTCACCAGAACGCCCTTAGACACCCTTCCGAGAGCGTGTCCGCTCCTCCCGACGCGCTGGACAAGAGAAGTCACCTGCCTAGGAGACATGTACTGGACAACCAGGTCCACTGAACCGATGTCGATTCCCAACTCCAGGGTGGACGTGCAGACCAGCGCCTTCAGGTGCCCATCCTTGAATGCCTGCTCCGCTCTCTCCCTCTCCTCCCTGGGCAACGAGCCGTGATGGACGCCCACGTCCTTTCTCAGCCTCGACAGCTTCTCACCAAGCATCTCCGCCACCGTCCGGCTGTTCACGAAAATCAGCGTGGAGGTATGCTCTTCAATCAGGTCGTTGATCCGAGTGAGCCTAGCTGCCAGGTCTGGCGCTGCGTAGGTCTCCCGTGCGGCCGACTGGTTCGCCGGATCGGGTACGGGATACTCGATTGTATAGGTGCATTCCTTGGGCACCTCCACCTTGATTATCGTTCGCTTCCCCCCGCCGAACAGGAACCTCGCAGCGACCTCCGGTGTCCCGACCGTAGCCGATAGAGCAACAAGCTGGTAGCTTGGAGCCACTTTCCTTAGCCTCTGGAGCCCCACGCAGAGCTGGACTCCACGCTTGCTTTCGACCAGACTGTGCAGCTCATCAACCACAACTGCGCTGAGGTGAGAAAGGTGTTCCCGCATCCGGCGCCCCGGAAGGATTGCCTGCAGGGTCTCCGGGGTGGTCACAAGCACATCGGGCGGGTGTGCGGATTGCCTCGCGCGCTGCGCTTGCGGGGTGTCCCCATGTCTGATGTCAACGGTCAGACCCAGCCTGCCGCACCATGTCTGAATTCGCTTCTGCATGTCTCGATTCAGCGCGCGCATGGGGGTGATGTACAGCAGGGAGATCCCTTCTCCGCGCCCTCTCTCGGCCAGCCGGCCGAGGAGAGGGAGCAGCGCCGCCTCGGTCTTCCCTGAACCTGTGGGCGCAACGATGAGGACGTCGTCACCGCGGGCGACAAGCGGCCATGTTTCGACCTGAGGAGGAGTGGGTTCTGTGATTCCGCTCTCCGAGAGCAGAGCTCTCACCGGCGGAGCTAGGACATCGAACGACCTCTCTGTCAACTCTTCCTCACGACCGCCTCCGCTCATTTAAGCCGTTGCGGGAGAGAGGGCCAGCCGAAAGTGTCGCCCGACTCCTTTCCCGCACGCAACCTCTAAATGCCTCTCGCGACTGTGCAGGGAGAATCTTGTCAAGACGCACCGAAGAGCTCTCGAAGGAGGCGCCCGTCCCCCTCACTACGGTTAAGGAGATTATCCTTGAGAATTTCATGAGCTACGAGTACGCCAGGATCCCTCTCAGAGAGGGTCTCAACCTGATAGTTGGTCCGAACGGCGCAGGGAAGTCCTCCGTCCTCCTAGCGATCTCGGTCGCCTTCGGCCAGGCATACACGGAGCGCTCCCGGAAGCTCTCAGATCTGATTAGGCGGGGAAAAGACATCGCGAGGGTCTCACTCATCTTCGACAATTCGGCCAAGCGAGGACGGCGTCCAATTCCCTACTCGAAGTCTGACACCTTCATGCTCAGCAGGTATCTCCGGCGTGACGGCTCGTACTGGTTCGAGGCTGACTACAAGGAGATAGACAAGAGCGAGGTCGTCAGGCTCCTGAAAGAGTTTGGAATCAACCCTGACAACCTGCTCATCATCATGCACCAGGGGATGATCGAGGAGCTCGGCGCCGTTACCCCGCAGGAGCGCCTGAAGATGGTCGAAGAAGCCGTCGGCTTCGCCGAGTTCAGGCAGAGAATCCTGCTCGCAGAAGAGGAACTCGGCGGGCTGATAGGAGAGGAGAGCTCGTTGCTGCAGCTCATCGAGAACGCCAACCAGGCGCTCGAATACTGGAAACAGGTCTACGACAGGTATCAGGAGAAGAAGAGGCTGATCGAGCACGGGGCTCTCTTGAGCAAGGAGCTGCTCTGGAGCACGGAGGCAAAGCTGAGCAAGTCGCTCCAGTCGGCCGAAGAGAAGATCATGGCGAAGTCCAGGGCTCTGGAGGACCTCAGGTCCCAGCAGACAGAGGTGGCCTCTGACGCAGGTCAGACTCACCAGACGCTGCTGGACAAACAAGTGGAGCTCAGGAAGCTCTACTATGCGCTGGTCAGGGCCGAGGCCGACAAGGCGAAGGACGAATCCGCGAGGAACGCCTTCCAGAGTCTCAAGGAAGATCTCTCTGGCCTCTCCAACACCATAGACGAACTGCTGTCAGAAGGCGCTGACAAGAAGACCAAGCGACTGAAGGAGCTAGTCGAATATATCGCTGGCAAAGGCACCTCAGCAGAAGCCGACGCGCAGAGGCGAAAGCTGGAACTGGACAGGGAGGTCTCCTCCCTTCAACCTGAGATCAGCAGAACCGAGGAGCTCATCAAGAGGACGATGGAGAGCTACATCTCCTTCCGTGTGAAGTCCGAGGTCCTCTCCTACAGAATCAAGGTGACCGAATCGGACCTTCACGACCTAGAACGGAGCGCCAGAGAGTTCAAGGCAGAGTTGGACAAGTTGTCGCCTGAGCTCGCCAACGCGGGTCCACGAATTGAGACTCTTCGTCAGCCCTACGAAGTCTCGGAAGAGATCAAGCTCGTCTCGGCCCACATCCAGAGGATGCAGGACGTGCCGGATGAGGCAGAGAAGATATACAACGACTACTCGGGAAACATCGACGAGCTCAGGGTCAAACTCGCGCAGCTCCAGGAGAACAAGAAAGCAATGCTAGCCGAGCTTGAATCGAGGAAGAAGGTGTGGAGGGATGCCATGGAGAACCTGGTCGAGTCCACGGACCCTGCCTACCAAGCCGTCCTCTCGGCGGCTGACGCGACTGGCTTCATCAAGTTCGAGGAGGGAGCCGACATCGAGGATGCAGGCATAGCCCTCTACGTTGGGTTCCGGGGGGGCTCGCCAACCACTCTCGACCCCTTCACCCAGAGTGGCGGCGAGCGCTCGGTAGCGCTGATGGCCTTCATACTCTCGCTTCAGGGGAGAATCGTTTCACCCATGCGGGCGATGGACGAGTTCGACATCCACATGGACCCCAAGAACCGGGAGGCTATGTTCAAGATGATACTTTCGCAGATGAAACAGCGCGAGGCCTCCCAGTATCTGGTGATCACCCCTTCCATCCTCACGGTGTTCGACAGGAGCGCCCACGTGATCACGGTCCAGACGGTCCACGGGGCTACCGAAGTGAAGGAGCTGAAGTAACTTGGAAGAGGGGAGGCTCGAAGAGCTGCTCCGAGTCATCGAACTCTGCCGCTCGGTGGAGAGCAGCAGTGCAAATCCCTTCGACGTCGACATAAAGGAGAAGATACTCCTGCTCAAGAGCAGGCTCCCGGAGTGGCGGTTCCTCAACGAGTTGCTCGTCGATTCGGAGGCGCTCCTCGAGCTCACCCAGATCGTGAAGCTCCAGGACGAGTGGCTAAAGCACAGGGCCTCGTCGCTGTACATCGACCCCCTGCTGATCCAGCTCAAGGTCAAGCTCCTTCCGAAGGAAGCACTCACCGAGGCATTCGTCAAGAGCTGGCACCCCGTCGCGCAGGTTGACCAGATCTCGCCGAAGGGCCTGGAGAGGGCCTTCGTATACTGGCGGGACCTCGCGCCCATGGCAGAGCGCTTCAAGGACGAGTTCAGCAACTACGGGGTCAAGCCCGGCTCGGTAGACTACGAGGAGCTCGTCTCGCTTGGCGTCTTCACCCCGAGCCAGTTCGAACAAGGGCTGAAGGACCTCCACGAGGAGCTCCTGGAGAAGTCCAACGGAGAGTGGATCGACTACATGGAATTCATCGAGTCGCCGGAGTTCGAGACCAGGGTGCTGAGGGCATATCTCCTCTCCTTTCTGATCAGCGAGGGGAGAGCCTCCCTAAGGACCGAGCCCCTGACCGGGAGAGTTTGGACGACGGCCCTGAGTGAGAAAGCGAAGGGACCCTCGAAGTCAGTGGCCATTTCAATAGTGGGTGGGACCTGATGGAGTCTGCAGACAGGGCCCTTCTCGAAAGGAAGGTCAGGAAGGCGTTTCAGGTGCTCGTGCTTCAGCGAGGCAGGAATCCTGGAGTCAAGGGCTGGGAGATGAAGAGGTACCTGGGCAGGGACTACAGGAAGATAGTTGATGTCCTCTCAGAAGACATCTCGGGTCTCGGGTTGGAGGTCTTCGAAGTGAAGGGGGCTGACGGGACAGACGACGCGTCAAGGTTCCTGCTCAGGTTCAAGGAGCCGCCCACCGTGAGCGAGGCAGAGACGTCAGGTATCAGGATCGACGACCTGGCCGTGCTTGCCGCCACGATCGCTTTCATCAATTCCAAACAGGGGAGAGCGGCACGCAGGGAAGTCGAGCAGTTTCTCCGTGAGAAGTTCCCGAAGTGGAGGATCGAGTACTCCCTGGACAGGTACGTGAAGAGAGGCTACCTCGAGCAAGACGACAGGACGATGCTACACGTGGGCTGGAGGACTCGCGCAGAAGTGGATGAGAAGACGCTGATGACCCTGATTCTGTCTCGGGCTCAGGAAGCGCCCAAGAAGTAGCGCCGCCTGAGAGCCTCCCTCTCGCCTTCGATTATCAGCTCGACCAGGTCCGTTCCTTCCTTCCTCATTTTAGCCGCGAGGGCGGCCGCCTCAGCAAGTTTGATCCCCCTCCCTGCGATGAGCATGTCGGCCGAGTGTCCGTATTCCTTCCGAAGCTCGGCCGATTTCTTCACGGCTTCCACAAGCTTCAGTTTCTTCCCGCGCAATTCGGTCCTGCTCCTCGCTTTCATCGCAAGCGAGAAGACGTTCTCATAGGAGTCGGTGGAGAGTCCAATTTCCTCCTTTTCACAGATAGGACACTGGAGGAGCCCCTCCAAGTCGCCTACCCTCCTCAGTTCTAGGAAGTTCCAGCAGTTCGCGCAGGCAGCCACCAAGAAGGTGTCATTGATTCTCGCCCTCGTCGACTGCCTAAGCAGCGCCCTGAGTCTCTCAGGGGAGACTATCTCGCCTCTCCTGCTAATCTCCTCGACCCCTATCCTCGCTATCGGAGAAAGGGTCTCCGATTCGATCAGTTTCACTTCGATGGCGCCTGCGCCGATCTTCTCGACCACGTCAGCTGACCCTGCAAGGTCCAGGTCGTCGTGGAAGATCATGCTCATTGCCTCCTCGTGAACCGGCGTGTCCCGCAAGGCCTCGATTAGGCCCGTGATTGAAACGCTGGCATAATCCGCGTCCTTGGCTATGGCTCCGCACTTCTTCCCCGCGTGAATGAGACGTCTCTTGAAGATTCCACTCCTCTCAAGGGCCTTCTCGGTTGCCGTCTTGAGGTCGAGCTTGCCCAGCTCTTCGAGGACCGAGACGACGACCGATGGAGCCACGTCTGCCTCGATGATAATCCTGTACGGGTCCTGGTGCACTGCGACTGACTGACCCATCCTCTCAGAGATGAGGTGCCCCATCACCCTTGCAAGGAGCCGGTTCACTTTGTGCCCGAACGCTGCCTGGATTACGATGTACCTGTCCCACCTCTCGATGGTGACGAGCCTCTCGGAGGGGATCGGAAGCGCCAGCGTGTGCTGCTCTGCGACCTCCTTGAGGGCGTCCAGAATCAAGTCCCTGGAGACCGGGTAGGTTCCGCAGAGTTCGCCAAGGTATTTCTCCGCATTTCCTTTCTCGATCTCTTCCGCGTACCTCCGGCGGATCATTCCGACCTCGGCGGCGACATCCCGCGGGACCGGAATCTCGTCCCCCACCCAGTTGGGTACCGCGCCCGTGGGGTCGTCCTCTGCCTTCACGTACACCTTGTTGCCATAGATCTGCTCGACCTTCCAGCACCTTCCGGCTTCCACGAACTTGACGCCGACCTCACCGTATTCTGAGACGAAGGCTTCGTCCAGGGTTCCCACGAAGCTATCCCCTTCTAACACCAGGTACTGCCTTTCATCAGGAATCATCGAAAGGTTGTCGAAGTAGTATGAGAAGAGAGGCTTGACGTCCCTCGCCCGGAAGACCTTGCCGTCGGACTCGCTGTAGAAGGCCAGTCGCGGATACCTTTCCCTCATGTAGATCAGGACCTTCTTCAGCTTCTGCCCGTCCATCTCTGAGTAGACGTGGCTCCTTCTTAGGAGGGCCTCCAGGTCTCCGAAGTTCCAGTTGCCTTGCTCGATAAGGAGGCCGGCGATTTGGTGGACCGCGACGTCGTAGGGTTCCATTACAGGCTCAAGAGGCTCTAGTTCTCCCGCCACCGCCTTCCTGCACAGAACCGCAGCCTCGAGCGTGTCGTCGGAGTCTTGGGTTATGATCATCCCGTTCGAGACCTCTCCCACCCTGTGACCGCTCCTCCCGACCCTCTGAATCAGTCGGGTCGCCTGTCGCGGTGAGTTGTACTGGACCACGTACTCCAGGAAGCCTATGTCGATTCCCAGTTCAAGGCTGCTCGTGCAAATTACTCCGAGGAGTCTGCCCTCCTTGAGGCTCCTCTCGACAGCTTCTCTGGTCGCCTTCGAGAGCGAGCTGTGGTGGATTCCCACTGGGAATCCGGGGTCCCAGACTCTGAACCTGCTGGCCAGTGCTTCCGCTTCAGTCCTCGTGTTGGTGAAGATCAGGACTGACTTGTACTTCTCAACGACCTCCCTAATCGTTCTGAGCCTCGCGGCCACCTCGGGAAAGGAGTAGATCGCCTCGGCGAGGATCCTGTCCTCGGCCGTCGCCCTCGGCGCCACGACCTTGAGAGCGAGGCTCTTCTCCACCGGGACCCTGACTACCTCGCAGTCCCTTCCGCGGCCGACGAGGAACTTGGCTACCCTTTCTGGTGACCCGACGGTGGCCGACAGCCCCACCATCTGGATTTCGTTTTCTACCGCGTCGCGTAGCCTCTCGAGCCCCACGCTCAGCTGGCTTCCCCTCTTGTCCTCGGCGAGTTCGTGGACCTCGTCCACAACGACCCACCTGAGCTTCGAAAGGTTCTGCCTGATCCTCCTTCCGACCAGCAGTATCTGCAGAGTCTCCGGCGTGGTGATGAGGATCTCCGGTGGTGCGAAGCTAAGATTGGTCCTCTCGGCCTGGGTACTGTCCCCGTGCCTCACTCCCAGCCTTATGTCAAAGCGCTTGCACCACCACTGCATTCTATCGAGCATGTCCCTGTTCAGCGCGCGCAGCGGGGTGATGTACAACAGCTTGGTCCCTTTCTCCCGTACACCGCCCTCCCTTACCAGGGCATCGAGTATGGGAAGCAGGGCGGCTTCGGTCTTCCCGGTGCCCGTCGGCGCCATGAGCAGCGCGTTCTTGCCCGCCTTCACGATTGGGACCAGTTTCATCTGAGGGTCGGTCGGAGTCTCGAACCCTCTCTCTTTCAGCGCCTGGATCAGCGGGGGGGAGAAGAGCTCGAAGACATTCTGTTCGCTCAAGTGTCGTCCTCCATGTCGTTCTGCGAGAAGGTGATCATCAACGAATTCCCTAGTTTGGAGAAGGCACTTCACCAGGTCTCTCCTCCAATAAGCTTGCGGTCATTCGGCTAGATCTGGGCCGGCCCCTCTCTCTTCGATGGAGCCGACTGCCCTGTCAGGATGCGGTCCACATCCTATCTGCCTCTAAGGAGGAATCAGCGTAGAATGTCTTTCCGCATGCCGAGGGGAAAGGGTCAGAGGCCACTGAAAGAATAGGTTCTGTTGGTCAGAAGACCGCCCACGCCAGAAACCCAGTTCATGACCGAATCATAGTGAGTGCTGTTTTCGAAAGTCGGACAATGGAAGGTCATACCCGGACCACCTATGGGGCAAGGTTCGCCAAACGCCTTCTGAACAGTCACACCGACAATGGGAACGAAGATGAGAGAGGCGAGAACCGCAACTACCCCAACGAGAACCAATTTACGCCGTGTTCTCATGACATAATCAAATGATGGTGTCCCCCTTACGCGTTTTGGCGATTACTTCAAGCACCAGCGATTTGACAGCGGGAATCTCAACACCAGCTAAGTTACTAGTTCCAGCGCGCGCTCGAAGAAGCCGTCCACAATAACAAGATGGAGCGGATGAACGGCGAAGTAAGAGACCGAGAGCGAGTGATGAGAGGTCTCAAGAACACAGACACGGCGATAGTCAAGGGCTTACAGATTTACCACAACTTCATCCGACCTCATGAAGGATTGAACGGAGCAACGCCAGCCGACAGAGCGGGGATATTGGTCGATGGCGATAACAAGTAGATGACAATCATTCAGAACGGGAGCCATTCTGAATATGTAAATAATCCAAAGGAGTCCAACCAAAGTGTCGAATGAAGTTCAAGGCCATCGCAATCCTGATGGTGTTGTTAGGCATTGTAATAGTGGTCTCTTGGTTCTTTTTTGTTCCAACTGTCTATTCGTCCGAAGAGCATCTTGTATGCGTTACGCAACCTTGCATTCGATTTTCGGTGTCTACGTATGAATCTCCAAGTTGTGCGGTTTTTGGAGTCGGGACGAACCTCGACAATCTCACCCGAGAGTTTGGAAGTTGGTCTTATCACTTCAATTGCACCCCTGTATGGATTCCTCCAAAGTGATTCCTCTACTCAGGCCCGAGCCTTCGCTATAGCGCGCACGGAATGAGGAGAAACAATCATGACTTCGAGAAGAATCTGGCACTGGCTTGAATGGTTCCTGTTTTCGACTGTCTTGGGATTCGTTGTAGTTCTTGTGTCGGCTTTTCTCTACGCGGCGGCTGTGGGTGAACTCGGATGCCTCTCGAACTCTCAACCCCCGCACTGTAACGACCTCTTCGGCACTATCGTGGTATTCGGGACGGGGGTCTTAGTCTACGTCGTTATGTTCTTCATCTACAGAAAGTCTGAGCATGAGAACAGAAAGAGCAATGTCCAGTTAGTTACCAGAAAGGAGAAACAGAGCGAATGATGTCCACTCAAGTTACGCGCGCGCGCGATACTCCAGCCGACAGAGCGGGAATCAAGATTGAAGGCGACAACAAGTGGGTGACGATTATCCAGAACGCTAGTCATGACAAGAGCAACAAGAGTGCGGGGAAATCGAGTTGACAGAGGCAAGCCATCC